>Ga0302164_10000148_pt1 | contig 25812 bp, 14 predicted proteins | sample I_Fen_E3_1_FD_193500 | JGI IMG/M metagenome (GOLD analysis project Ga0302164, IMG submission 193500) | Peat permafrost microbial communities from Stordalen Mire near Abisko, Sweden - I_Fen_E3_1 | ecosystem: Environmental > Terrestrial > Soil > Wetlands > Permafrost | place: Sweden: Abisko...
GATATTGCCGGGTTCCTGAAACCCGGAAAAAACCTCCTTGCCGCAGAAGTTTGGAATTTCGGAGATTTGAAACCATGGGCTCAGTTCTCAATTTTAACAGCATTTATTGTCCAGGGGAACTCATCATCCGAAGAAATAGTAAATACTGATACTACCTGGAAAGTCATTAAAAATCAGGCCTATTCACCTGCTCCGGCCGGGACTAAGGAAACCGGAGGACAATTTACGGTCGTAGGACCATGTGATAAAGTAGATGCCTCTCTGTATCCATGGGATTGGGAAAAGCCGGGGTACGATGACCACTCATGGCTGACACCACTAACTCTTAATGCTGCCCACCCGCATGGAGTAGGAACTAATATAAACTGGGAACTGACTCCCCGCAAAATACCGATGATGGAACAGACGAATAAACGATTTCCGTCTGTACGACGTACTTCCGGAGCCACTGTTCCTGATGGTTTTCCTGAAGGAAAAACTTTATGGACTATCCCGGCCAATAAGAAAATAACAGTATTGTTTGACCAGGCAAATCTGACAACCGGGTACCCTGTACTGCTTGTATCAAAGGGAAAAGGAAGCATTATAAGGCTTACTTACTCCGAATCGTTGTTCGATTCAAAAGGTGAAAAGGGAAACAGGAATGAAATAGAGGGGAAAAAAATTGAAGGCTATTCTGATTATTTTTTACCTGACGGAAAATCTGACAGGCTTTTCCGTCCCTTATGGTTCCGTACATGGCGTTATCTTCAGATGGAGATAGAAACGGGCATCGATCCTTTAACTATAAGTAGTTTTTCGAGTGAATTTGCAGCATATCCGTTAAAAGAGAATGCCGTATTTGATTCTGACCAGCCTTATTTAAAAAGAATCTGGAATGTCGGATGGAGGACTGCCAGACTTTGTGCGAATGAAACATATTTTGATTGTCCGTATTATGAGCAACTTCAATATATTGGTGACACACGAATTCAATCTCTGATCTCCCTTTATGTATCAGGTGATGACCGCCTTGTCCGATGTGCACTTACTGACTTCAATGAATCAATATTCTTTGAAGGACTGACACGAAGCAGATATCCATCGGCTAATCCCCAGATAATTCCGCCTTTCTCATTGTATTGGGTGGATATGGTAAATGATTACTGGACGCTCAGGGATGATCCTGAATTCATTAAAAACTTTCTACCCGGCATCGAAAGCGTACTTGGCTGGTTTACCAGAAGGATTGATAAGGAAACAGGTATGCTTGGCAGGGTCGAGTACTGGAACTTCGTCGACTGGGCCATTGAATGGGAATGGAGTAATGAAAGAGGTATCGGAGGAGTTCCGGCAGGAGGATATAAGGATGGGAATTCCTCAATCGTGTCAATGCAATTTGCATATGCCGCGCAAAGGGCTGCAGAACTTTTCAGATATTATGGACAGCCGGACAAGGCTGATAAATATTCAGATATTGCCCGACAGTTAACAAAAGCTGTGTATAAAAATTGCTGGGATGAATCGAGAAGATACCTTTCAGATACCCCTGCAAAAAAAGATTTCAGCATGCATGCACAGATCTTTGCAGTTCTGACAAACACAGTTCCTGAAAATGATCAAAAGGCATTTGTGCTACGATTCATGAATGATAAAAGCCTTATCCAGCCTACAATGTATTTTCGATTTTATCTCACCCAGGCTTTGAAAAAAACAGGACTGGCTGATCATTATCTCGAATCACTTGGCTTATGGACCGATATGCTTCAAAAAGGGTTAACCACATTCGCTGAGAATCCCGATCCTGCCCGTTCCGATTGTCATGCCTGGAGCGCTAGTCCTGATTATGATTTTCTTGCAACAGTTGCGGGAATCAGACCAGCATCGCCAGGATTTAAAACTGTTGAGATCGAACCTGCACTAGGTAAGCTTACATTTATAAAAGGTCAGCTGCCTCATCCGGCAGGGATGATCAGTTTTGATCTGAAAAGAGTCGGAACTCAGGGTATCAGTGGAGAAATTATATTGCCGGCAGGACTGATGGGAATTTTCAGGTGGAATGGGAAGACAGTTGATTTAAAAGGTAAAACGGAGATTGAAATGCATTAGTTCCTCAGGTGCATTGTTACCAGTTCCAGCAATTTTTTTGATTCCAGAGGTTTGGTTATATAATCGTTGCATCCGGCTTCAAGCGCTTTTTCCTTATCACCTAACATTGCATATGCCGTCTGAGCAATTATTGAAATAGTTGTATTGAACTTTCTTATGGCAATTGTAGCCTCATCCCCATTCATAAAAGGCAATTTCATATCCATAAGAATCAACTGTGTACCCGGATTCGTTTTAATGAACTCTATAGCTTCTTTTCCGTCACCAACATGATGAATTTCAACATTTAATTGACTCAATATTTCCTCAATAAGGAAATAACCATTTTTATCATCTTCTACAATAAGAATAATCTTTTTTGATTCAGGAAACCCCTTCTCTGATATCTTTTTAGATTTACGTAAGGTAATTGGAGCAGAAACAGATGGTGGAGGAATAAAAGGGATCGCAAAAAAGAAAGTGGACCCTTCTCCATAAACACTTTTAAGCCATATCCTTCCATTAAGCAGACCCACTAATTTCTCAACAAGAGATAGTCCGATGCCTGTTCCCTCGTTGTTCATTCCCTGGTAGTCAAATTTTATAAATCGTTCAAATATTTTCTTCTGATCCTTGTCCGGAATTCCCATCCCGGTATCGGACACTGAGAATATCAGTTCATCCTTAATTTTTTTGCAATCAAAAGTAATCGCGCCACTGGTTGTGAATTTCACTGCATTTTCCAGCAAATTTGAAAGGGCCTGTTTTATCCGATGAGGATCAGAATGAATAAGAATTTCACCGGAAGGCAGATGAAAATCTAACTGAACATCAGGTTTCTCTCTTTTTTGCAGTTCAACAGTATAAATGTCCTTAAGGTCACTGAACATCTCCGATATCCTAAAGTTAGAATACTTCAATTGCATCGCACCTATTTCAATTTTAGATAAATCGACGATCCCAACTATCAAATTAAGCAAATTGGCGCTACTATTCTGAATGATTTTGACATAGTCATGCCTTTTTACCAGATCAGTTTCAAATTCAACCAAATCACTAAAACCAACGATAGCGTTCATAGGAGTTCTGATCTCATGAGACATATTTGCCAGGAATGCTGATTTTAACCTATCGGATTCTTCCGCTTTTTCTTTGGCCTTTTTAAGCTCTTCTTTTTGAAGTACATACTGTTCAAAAAGGGATCCTATATGTCCATATTCGGCCGGAGCTTTTTTAAGTGCATTAATGGAATCATTGTCATCAGTTTTGAGTATATTAGTCACTAACGTCAATGGTCTGTTTATGAATCTTTTTGCGATAACATTCGCAATAATTAAAGATAACATTACAAATGCCAGAATGATAATCATTATAGTCCTGGTTGAGCTGAAGTTGAAATTCATAAAACGGTGAAACACAATCCGGGAAACCGGTTTACCATCCCAGCCATTCAGATCAATTTTAGCGTGAAGCAGATTCCGTTCTTCAACGGTTATTGAATCGGATTTAGTAACCAGATTGACCCTGGATCCACTTATTGTTGCAAGACTATTCAGAATTCTCTCATTCCATTCTCTTACAACAAATAAATAACCGGAAGGCTCTGTTTTACTATGGTCGCGGTCACTATAAGGGTGAACTGATGCCGCGCTTACCTCTAATAATCCACTTGCTGCCGGTAAAAAGAAATGAGAAAACTTTGCTTTACTCAGTGCCAGAACAGCATCCATAGGAACACGAAACTTCTCTAAAGATCCCCTGGTTAAAGCTTCATATACAACATCAAACCTGGTATTGTAAATAATAATGCAATTATAATTGTAGGTGTTAAAAGTTATATTATTATCATACCATGCCGTATCATTTAATTTCAAAGCTTTTACAAATTCATCCCAGCAGGTGTAATCATAGACTGACTGCGTCATTTGTCTACAAGTTAAATCCAGAAGTGATTTAACCTCATGCCCGAATTGTTCCTGAGCCGAATCGATGATAATTTTTTCCGATTTGTATTTAAAGATTATAAGGACAGTGAAGAGAATCAGAAAGACAACGCCGACAGTGACTAACAATGCCTTAATCTTGCCATAAATAGTCTTATATCTAAACATACATTAACAAATGATAAAAATATTCCTATGAACTTGTCATTTGATGAGTTTGGTTTTCATCAACGGAATTTAGCTCAGCTGCACGATTCAAATGTAAAACAATTTTATTATGAATTAATCTGAATACCTTAAACAATAAAATAAATCCTGTATCTTTTACTGAAAACGGATAACACAATTTATTTTAACTCAATGTAAAACACATTATTTCAATTACTTATATAAACGGATAAACCTGATTAAAGGGGTTGATAACCGACCTTACATATAAGATTTATTGTAATGACAAAGGAAGAAACACCAGGGAAAAGCCATGTTGTGAGGTTATACAGGCTTATCAGTAAACAAATGATAACGACTAAGAGACACTCACCTTTCAGGGTTACTGCTTATTTATTTTTGGGTTTAGGCTGAACGTACATAACATTCTCTCTCATTTTCACAGCCGCCCTGTGATGGTTAGTTATAATAATTCCCAAAAAAATCACAACAGCCAGGATAAGCAGCGAAAGAAAGGGTCCGCTTTTTATGAGTTCCAGAAGAAAAGAGTTTCTTTTCATTTTAAGGCCAGAATTAAAGTGAAGAATTCGCTAGTTAACTGTTTGAAAAACTGAGGTCATTTAAGAGCCAAATTTATAATATATAGCAAATTTATGAAATTTCCTGTAAAATCAGTTTAAATCAGTATCACTTAATTCTTTTAACATCCAGAAGTAGATTAAGACTTACTCATACATTCTTATGGACATTAGGTACAGGATATCGGAAAATTTGGAAAGACATGTTTTACAAGGTTTACAGCCATATGCGGGTGCAATTTCCCTGACAATGCAAACAGTTTATAATTTATTACTCTCAATCCGCTGCCATCTGCTAAAACCAAAGGACGGGAATCATTTTTTGCTGTAAAAGTTTGTGCTTTCGAATATTTTGTCTGCCGATTTTTCGATGAAACCATTATATAATTGCCCGGTTGAATCGGGATATCTCTGGGCAAATTCATAGTAACAACATGGCACTTCAAACTGTCCTTCCAGAAACTTCACATTAACCTTATCAGCAACTGTACTTGATTGTTGAAGGAGGTCGGAAGGTGTTCCTTTTATTTCGCCTCCGGAATTGTTAAGTATAAAGCCATTCTTTTTAAGAAGCTCATTTACACTTAGTATGTTATTATGCTTTTTTAACGAGTTGATACTTACAGTGAAGTGATTTGCCCTGAATCCAAAAACATAAAACCAGGCTGCATATTCAGATTCCTCCCGCAACCGGTTGTAGGTCTCATATGACAAAGGTTTAAAAACAGAACCTGAAAATATCAATTGTTCAGGATTGAATATTTTCAGATCGGTTCTCTCAAATGCCTCTTTCAAAATATTTTGAACGAATAGCGAACATTCGGAAAGGGTAAGCTGGCTTATAAAAATACGCGGTGCGTTTTTATCATCTTCCAATTCAAAATGTTTGGCATATAGATGCTTCCCGCTGAAAACATACTCCCCTTTCATAACGTATCCGTTTGAAATAAATGGTTGAGCCAATACATCAATATTCATTTCGGGATAATCAAGAGTCCTGAAGGCAATGTGATCATTCACCACAGATTCTCCTTCTTTTAAAAAAAGACTATGAATAGTTGCAACAGAGGGATTCTGATTAATGTAGTCATCCCATAGCCGATTGAATATAATGTTGAGGTACATGATGGAATAATTAAACTGTTTAATTTGAAATTATAACAAGCGTAGTGCTGTTGTTGTTCATGATCCTTCAATGTTATATAAAAAACTATTTTAGATGGTGACTGTAACAATATTACACAACCCACTGTCTAATAATTGGACACTTCAAAAAATAGTGAAATATCTATTTATCTGATATTATGATATTTATAAATTTGGCACATTCTTTGGCATCAGAAATCAGAAATCAGAAATCAGGAATTTAATATTACGAGTTAGAAATTAGAATTAGAAATTAAAATGAAAAGAACTTATCTAATAATATCACTGCTATTGCTTTTATGTTTTCAGAAAATGTCTGCCCAGGTGAAACTATGGACGCTTGAAGATTGCATTAATTATGCTGTAACGAACAATATAGGCCTTCAACGCCAAAGACTTCAGACAGAATCTGCCCAGGTTAACCTCCTCTTTTCACAACTGAATCTTTTGCCAAATCTGAATGCCGGGTCTCAGGGCGATCTCAGGTTCGGAAGATCCGTTAACCCAGCAACGAACATTATCACATTTAATCAAAACCTTATAAATTCTTATTATGTATCATCTAATTTTCAGTTGTTTAATGGTTTTGCAAAAGTGAATACCGTTTTAGCAAGCAAATATATGCTTATGGCAGGAGTGGAATCGGAGAAAATAATAAGAAACACGCTTATTATTGACATTATGGGACAGTACTACCAGGTCTTATATACGAGGGGACTGGAGAATGCTTCAAAGATGCAGCTTGATCTTTCAGAGAAACAACTCTTCAGAATAACTAAAATGGTTGAAACCGGAAAAGAAGCATTATCAAAACAGTATGAGATACAGAGTCAGGCTTCCGCTGATAAACTAGCTTATACAGTTGCCCGGAATAATGCCAGCCAGGCTCTGACCACCCTTAAACAGATGCTCCAGCTAACTAGTAACACTGATTTTGATATTCTTATGCCTGATCTGAATAATTTACTGATTCTGGATAATACATTCAGCACAGATAGCATATATAATCTGGCCTCAAAAACGCTTCCCCGCTTAAAAGAAATCGAATACGAACTAAAGGCCTCAAAAAAACAGATTGCTGCAGCACGCGGCTATCTGTCCCCAAGCTTGTCACTTAACGGATCAGTATCTACCGGGTACATACATGATTCAAACGCCGATTCAACTGCCGCTTTTACCTCACAATTAAAGAGCAACCGTGGAGAGGAAGTATATGTCACGCTCAATATCCCGATATTTAACAATTACTCCACACTAAGAAGTATTAAGCTTGCGAAGATTAAAAGGAATGATACAGCCCTGAAGCTGGAACAGGAGAAAAACAATCTGTACACTGAGATTGAAAATGCATGTCTCAACTATAACAGAGGGAAAGACGAATTCACTGCTGCCAAATCAAACTATGACTTTAATACAAAATCTTTTCAGGCTGTCGAAAAAAAGTTTGAATCAGGCCTGGTTGATGTAACAGAATATTCAGTAGCAAAGACTACATTATTCCGGGCTGAAACGGAAACTCTCAGAACGAAACTACAGTTGCTTATCAGGAAACTCACAATTCAGTTCTACTCTACAGGCGAATATGAAAATCTTATGAATTAAGAAGTTCAGAGTGAGCTAAAGTTTGGAGTGACTTAAGTTATGAATAAGATGAAGATAACGATAATTATCATATCACTAAGTACTTTAGGCACACTAGACACTTTAAACAAAAAATATATAATAATTAATTAATATAATAATAGCAGAAATGGATACTCCTCAAGAAAAAATGGATAAAGTGATCCCAAAGAAAACAGGCCTTCAGAAGAAACATATCGGATATATTGCCGGCGGTTTAGCAGTTATCGTATTGATTTATATGGCTTTCTTTGCCGATAGGACCTCAACATATAAAGTTGAAAAAGATAAACTTATAATTGAGACAGTAACAGAAGATCAGTTCAACGATTACATTACCGTTCCGGGTACAGTTGAACCTATAACCACTATCAAACTCGATGCCCAGGAGGGTGGCCGTGTGGAAGAGAAGCTAATAGAAGAAGGAACAATGGTTAAGAAAGGTGAAGTTATATTGCGGCTTACAAATCCCGATCTGTTTCTGGCTATATTGAACAGTGAAGGTGAACTCGCTCAGAAAGAGAACTTCCTGAGAAATACACTGATCACAATGGAACAGGAGAAACTGCAAATCAAAAGAGAGCTGGTATCGCTGAAATATGACATAGAAAGAAAAGAACGAAATTTTCATCAGAATGAAATCCTTATTAAAGATAATCTGATCTCACAGGAAGAATATTTAAGGTCGAAAGAAGATCTGGAAATGGCAAAACAGTCTAAAGATCTTTTTGTTGAACGTCAGAAACAGGATTCACTTTTTCGGACTGTGAATGTGGAGACTACAAAAAACGACCTCATAAATATGAGGAAAAACCTCGGATTGGTGAAGGAAAGAGTACAAAACCTAAATGTTTCTGCACCGGTCGATGGTCAGCTCGGTCTTTTAACACCGGAGATCGGACAACAGATCAATCGTGGTGAAAACATGGGACAGATAAATGTGCTTACCTCATTTAAAGTTACTGCTCAGATTGACGAACATTATATCGACAGGGTGAGAGCGCAGCTTGATGCAACCCTCGACAGGCAGAGTAATAAATTTAACCTTACGGTAAGGAGAGTTTTTCCCGAAGTCAGGAATGGTACTTTTAAAATTGAAATGATCTTCCGCGACAGTATGCCAGATAATATCAGGACAGGCCAGACATACTATATCAGTCTTCAGTTAGGTCAGCCAAAAGTATCAGTTCTTGTACCGATAGGCGGTTTCTTCCAGGAAACAGGTGGACAATGGATATTTGTACTTGATCCTTCGGAATCTTTTGCAACAAAACGCAGCATATCTATCGGAAGAAAAAATCCGAAATATTATGAAGTACTTGAAGGTCTTAAACCAGGTGAAAAGGTTATAGTATCAGGATACGAAACCTTTGGAAAAAATGAAAAGCTTATTCTAAAAAAATCTAAATAACTATTAATAATTAAAGTCATGATTAAAACGAATGATTTAACTAAGATCTTCAGAACTGAAGAAGTTGAAACAACAGCACTTAATAAAGTGACTCTCAATGTAAAAGAGGGAGAATATGTTGCAGTAATGGGCCCCTCGGGATGTGGAAAATCCACACTCCTTAACATCCTTGGGTTACTCGATAATCCTTCATCAGGAAGTTATATTTTTAATGGTACTGAGGTGGCAAACCTGAAGGAACGCGACAGGACAATTTTCCGTAAGGGAAATATTGGTTTTGTTTTCCAGAGCTTTAACCTGATCGACGAACTTAATGTTTATGAAAACGTCGAATTGCCTCTGATCTATCTCAAGATGAAAACCAGTGAACGCAAGAAAAGTGTGGAGGACGTTCTTGAAAGGATGAAAATAGGCCATCGCGCGAAACATTTTCCTCAGCAGCTTTCGGGAGGACAACAACAAAGAGTGGCTATAGCCCGTGCAGTAGTTGCAAATCCTAAACTGATTCTTGCCGATGAACCAACTGGTAACCTTGACTCTAAAAATGGTATTGAAGTTATCAATCTACTTACCGACCTGAACAAAGAAGGGACAACTATTATTATGGTAACTCACTCCGACAGGGATGCAGGTTATGCTCATAGAATAGTAAATCTGTTTGACGGCCAGGTAGTGACTGAGAAATAGAAAAGCAATATTTTTTAATTCAATATGTGTAGAGACAGGTCTGAGACCTGTCTCTACCTTTTTTAAACAACTCTGTATTCCTGTCAAAAAATTTGAACCATTTTGTATGATTTATATACAAAACTGATCATTTCCCCATCTTTCTAAAAGTCATATTACTGATTATGTGAGTAATAAGACAAGTGGCACATGCTTTGAGATTTTTTTTGAACAAATCAATCCTCATTCATATGATAAAGCTATTATTCCGTAATGGTTTCAGGTCTCTCCTCAAACAGATGCCATATTCATTTGTGAATATTTTGGGTATGACTATCGGTGTTGCTTCAGTTCTGGTGATGATTATCTGGATCGCCTTAGAAACAAGTTACGACAAATTTCACAACGACGGGGAAAGACTTTACAGAGTTGCGATGATCCTACGGACTCCAAATAAAGACATAAACGACGGAGCAATATACACTCCTGCAGGACCGGAATATAAAAGAGAGTTTCCGGTTATCGAAGATATGGTTAGGGTAAATCCTCAAAAAGAATCTATAGAGTACAATAACAAATTCAATCAGCTTGATGTATTCTATACCGATCCAAATTTCTTTAACCTATTCTCTTTCGATCTGATAAAAGGAGATAAAGCCTCTTGTCTTGAATCTCCTCAGAGCATTGTACTTACTGAGAAATCTGTAAAAAAAATCTTTGGTTCTGAAGATCCGATAGGTAAAGGAATCCGGATCTCGGGAAATGCATTTATTGTCAGCGCAGTGGCTAAAGACCCTCCTATCAATACAATGCTTCGTTTTGATTGCCTTATACCTCTTCCCGTTAAGGCAAAAAAATCATATGTCGGATGGGATGGCGGAATGACCTGCTATACATATCTCAAGCTTATTAAAGGAGCTGTTCCTTCGAGTCTCGAAAAGCAGATAATGGATTATATGGAAGGGGTTATCAACAAAAAATACAGGGAGTTCGGCTATCTGGTGATCCCATATCTCCAAAAGATTGGCGACATCCATCTTGATTCAAAAACAGAAAGTGATATTGGCGAATCTGGGAGTCGGCTGAAGATCTACATATTTTCAGGAATAGGGCTGCTGATATTGCTGATCGCCTGCTTTAACTTTGTAAATATCAGTACTGCTTTGTCTTTCCGGAGGGCGAAGGAGGTATCTGTAAAGAAAATATTCGGGTCAGACAGGAAGAATATTATCCTGTTTTTTGTAAATGAATCGGGGATTGCAATTGTTATCTCTCTTGTACTTGCTTTTTTATTGGTTAAGGTTTTACTTCCCGGTGTAAGCGGAATGATTGGGAAGGAACTTTCTTTGACATTAATCAAGCCTTTTCAATGGCTTTTTATCTATACTTCCCTCTTTGCATTTTGCACAGTCTTTGCCAGTTTTTATAGTTCCTTTTATCTTTCTTCAATAAATCCCCTGGCTTTATTAAATAATATAAACCAGGGAAAAAGGAAACAAAACTCACGTAACATACTGGTAACATTTCAATATGCAATTTCTTTAGCGCTCATTATTTGTTGCCTTGTTATTTTTTCTCAGATGAAGTATGTTAAAAATAGCGATAAGGGTTTCAGTGAGAAAAATATTCTGATTGTGGATCTGAATTCAAAGACTTCAGCATCATATGAACTTATCAGGGATAAATTCACGTCTACTCCGGGGGTTCTTTCAGTAACGGTATCTGCAGGAGGTTTTCCCGGCTGGTACTTTACATCTAACGGTTATAAACCCGAAGGGGTGATAAAACCAATAATGGCCAACGCTCTTTACGTTGATGAAAACTATCTGAGTACCATGAAAATTTCTCTGATTGACGGACGTGATTTCAGAAATCCTGACGCTGACAGTAATAAAGTTATTATCAACCAGACTTTTGCTAAATTATTAGGGTGGGATAAACCCTTAGGCAAATATATTTCAAGAGGAACTAAATATGAAGTAATAGGTGTTGCAAAAGATTTCAACACATCATCGCTTCGCGATAAAATTCAGCCAATCTTTATATCAACTGTGAACGAATTCAAAAAATTCGATAATGTGCTTATAAAATTTCAGCCTCAGAACATTCGTGACATCCTTAAACAAGCTGAGAAAATAACTAAGGAAATTGACCCATCAAGCCCTTTCATATACGAATTTCTTGAAGATTCATTAAATTCAACATACGCTGCAGATGAAAAACTAAATATTCTTTTTCTTGTCTTGTCGCTCATTGCCATCTTTATATCAAGCCTGGGGTTATTTGGTCTTGCAACATTTGCAACTCAGAGCAGGATGAAAGAGATCAGTATCAGAAAAATAAACGGGGCAACTATTTCAGATATATTCAGCAAATTTAATTTAGAATTATTAAAATGGGTATTGATCTCCTTTGTGATAGCCTTTCCTGTTGGCTATTATGCAATGAGCAGATGGCTTAATAATTTTGCCTACAAGACTACAATCAGCATCTGGCTCTTAATATCATCGGGATTGTTCACTCTGGCTATAGGATTAATCACAGTAAGCTGGGCTGCTAATAAAGCTGCCAGAAACAATCCGGCAGAGACACTTCGCAAAGAGTAAATCAGGGTTTAAGATATCAGGTTTAACATAAATCAGAACAGCATTGAAATAGTGGTCCCATTACCCGGAACAGAATCACAAGTTATGTTCCCATTATGAAGTCGTATTATTTGTCTCGACAGGCTTAACCCAATTCCCGTACCTGATTCTTTTGTTGTAAAAAACGGTACAAAAATTTTCTCAAGAGTGTCAGCGTCCATACCGGGACCATTATCTTTAATTGTTAATACTACCCTGCCATCCGGGTTCCTGTCGGCACTCATAGAGATAAAGTCATCTTCTTTATATTTTCCGAATGCTTCGATAGAATTTTTAACAATATTTATAAAAACCTGCGCGAGAAGCTTGTCGTCAGCAACCAGGGTTATATCATCTCTTGTCACACTTGAAGTGATCAAAGGCCTTACCTTAAATTTACTATTATCGTTATCAAAACCGCTGTTTACCAGAATCATTATACGCTCGAAAAACTCTTTGATATTTACTCTGGTAAATTCGGGTTTTGGAAGTTGAGTCAGACTTCTGTACGACTCGACAAAATGAATTAACCCTTTCCCATGATCCTCAATTATATGGAGTCCCCGGATTGTATCCGAAATTATCCGTGGTGTAATATTCTCAGGACTTGTTTGATCTTCTCCGGATTTATAGAAACCCGAAAGTGTTGAGCTGAGAGATGTGATAGGAGCTACTGAATTCATGATCTCATGATTTAAAATCCTGATAAGTTTTTGCCAGGAATCCATTTCATGCATATCGAGTTCACTTTTTATGTCCTGCAATGTCACTATTTTTACCTCGTGGTTCTGTATAATTATTGTCTGGGAATGTACAGCCAGACTCAGGAGGTTATGGTTAACCTTTACATTAATCCGTTTTTGTTCACCAGATTCAATCTTTTCGAGCATGTCGACAAGCTTAGGATCAATTGTCTGAAATTTATTTATGTGTGAAATGTGATCCAAACCAAACATTCGTTTTATTTCCGGATTAGTGAATTCCACAACTCCGTTTTTATAGAATGAAATGATACCTGTCCTGATCTTCTCCATTATACTTTTGTAAAACTTCTCCTGTAATTCAATGTTTAACCTTGCATCTTTAAGCTTATTATTCAATTCATTGAGACTCCTGTTAAGTAATTTCTCATTCGCGAATCCAACCCCTTCAGGAAAAAATAATGATGTCTCTTCGTTTCTTACAGCGCTGAAAAAAAATGCAAGCTTCTTATTGGTCCTGTTAAGCCACACTCCAAATGAAACCGTGATCAGGACAAGGATGAAAAGTGAAAATAATGAATATGTAAGATCTTTCCCAAAACTGAAAGCAAAGCCTGTTGAAAGAAGAATCATCGCTGCCAGATAGGCAATAATAACCAGCCAGAATCTTTTATAGATCATACTTTTTCAGCTTATTATAGAGAGTCTGCCTGGTAATTCCAAGTTTAGAGGCGACGATACTTAAATTATTATCATGTTTTCTGATTGATTCGGAGATCAGCTTTTTCTCCATTTCTTCGAGTGTCATACTGTTATTATCTGATACATCTTTCGACAAAACATTGAATACAAAATCAGAATGACCCAGTACTGAGGAGTCAGACAGTATTACTGCTTTTTCGATTGAATGCTGAAGCTCACGAATATTTCCCGGCCAGTGATAATTTGCGAGCTTTTCAAGGGCTTGAGTATTTATTTTCCTGGCCGGCTTATTATATTTTTCACAGTATACCCGAAGGAAGTGATATGCCAGTACAGGAATATCATCGACTCTGTCCCTTAACGGGGGTACTTCGATCTGGATGGTATTTATTCTGTAGAGCAGGTCTTCTCTGAATAACCCTTCATTTACTCTTAATGGAAGAACCCAATTTGTTGCACAGATTAATCTTATATCAACAGGGATCTGCCTGTTTGATCCTACTCTGACTATATACCGGTTCTGAAGGGCGCTGAGCAGTTTGGCCTGCGATTGTAAAGAAAGATTTCCTATCTCATCGAGGAAAAGTGTACCCTTGTGTGCGATTTCAAATTTACCTGAACGGTCATCTTTTGCGTCAGTAAATGCACCCTTTATATGTCCGAACATCTCACTTTCAAACAGTGTCTCTGTTAAAGACCCCATATCCACACCAACCATAAGTTCGCTGCTTCTTTTTGAAAGATTATGAATCTCCCTGGCAACCAGCTCTTTCCCTGTACCGTTTTCTCCTGTTATTAAAACATTCGCATCTGTTCCAGCCACTTTCCTGACAATATTCATAACATTGATCATTGTAGGAGATGCTCCCAGGACAATCTTCTCTTCACCTCTTTTAATTTCCTTTTTAAGGAACTGATTATCATTCTTAAGAAGGAGCGCCTCCTTCCTCGAAGTTCTCAACTTCCAGGCTGCATTTATTGTTGCCAGCAGTTTATCGTTATCCCACGGCTTAAGAATAAAGTCAATAGCTCCCTCTCTTAAAGCTTTTACCGCAAGTTCCACATCGCCATAAGCCGTTATCATAACCACACTGATGTTATTGTCATGTTTCAGTATCTCTTTCATCCAGAAAAATCCCTCATTCCCTGAATTAATACCCGCCTGAAAATTCATATCGAGCAGCACGATATCTATTTCATTCTGTTCCAATATTTCATGTATTCTCTTGGGGCTGCTGATAGTAATAAGTTTTTCTACCTCATACTGCAACATCATTTCAAGTGCGCTAATTACACTTTTGTTATCATCGACAATAAGAAGTGTTCCCTTTATCATATGTCAATTTTTGACCAAAATACTGAAATTTAAAAACATATATCAAATATATGTCAAATAATTAGACACTATTTCTGTGAATAATTTTAATTCAAACAGAAATATGATTATTAGAACTTTTTTCCATGCAACATTTAGATTCTATAAACGTCTTTAGTATGAATAAGAAAAAAAAAAAAGAATAATAATCACTCAGTAAAGAAAAAAAAGCCATGACAGTTAAACTTTATGCAAACGAAGTTGTTTTACAAGCCGGAGACACAAAACAGGTAATTAACAACAATACTATTGAAGGGAAACTGATAGTTACAAACCAGAGGTTATATTTTAAGACTCTGGATGATAAGACAGACAGATTTAACCTCGAGATACTTTTCGAGAATATACTTGAAGTCATTTTTTTCGGTAAAGGGATATTCTCAGTTAAGGGTTTGAATGTAGTTACAAGAGACGGGAAAAGCCATACATTCCCATTAAAGAAACGAGATGAGATTGGGCAGCTTATTAATAAAATGTATTAGAGCACTTTCAATCACTATATATTGTCCTTATTATAAAACAACATCAGAATCCCGCAGACATATGCGGGATTCTTTTTTACGTACAACCCTCCCCAAATCTTGCGGGTTATTCATATCTCAGCGAATCAACAGGGTTCCTTAATGCAGCCTTTCCAATCTTAAAAATAATTGTAAGGATAGTTGCCACAAACATTATTGATGCGGCAAGTATAAGTATCCCGGGTTTTATCTTTACGAAATAACTCCAGATGCTTCCCATCATCATATTCGACATGTAATATCCTCCGGCACACCCAATCAATGAAGCGATAACAAGAACCACGAGAAATCTTTTGCTAACCATATACATAATTAAAGGGACCGTGGCTCCTTGTATCTTTCTTATTCCCATCTCTTTCGTACGTCTGATAATATCAAGTGAAACAAGGTTATACATACCTATAAGCGACAATATGGTTGCTGCTATTGCCAGAAAGACATTTACCTTAAGAATACTGTTATTTATAGCCTTTCCCTCCTGCAATGTATCTTCCTGATACATACCTCCGAAAATAAAATTTGTGGACTGATTTTTCCATTTTAAACTAAGGAAATCCAGAACATCATGTAAATCTTTAGGCTCAGCCCTCACCACCAGAATACCATATTGTTCATTTGAGGACAATCTGAGAATGGTCGGATGTATTTTCTCCCAGAACCCGTTTACATAAAAATCTTTCACTACTCCAATTACGGTAAATCGCGTCGTATCGTAAAGGGTTACTGTTTTACCTATAGCTTCATTCCATCCAAAATCAGTGATCATTTTCTGATTTATAACAATTGATTTATTTGCAAGGTCAGCAGCTGACCTGACTTTATCAAAAAGCCGTCCTTCAACAAGTCGAAGTCCCATAGTTGTAGCATATTCAGGACCAATATCCATTACTTCTACTTCCAATTGTTTTTCAGCATCTTTTATCGGTCTCCGGTAAGATCCGAATCCTATATGATTCTGTGTACCTTCTGCTGATTTTATCTTTGGATTAGAAAGGATTTCATTCCGGAATGAAGCGCTTAGTTCCGGAACTACCGGCATTACGATAAGTTTATCCTTGTCATATCCAAGATCAAGGGTTCTCTGATAATCGGCATTTTTTGAAAAAACCAGACCAAGCACCAGCGACATTACAGATATGGAAAACTGCAAAGCCAGAAGAACCGAAGAAAGTTTTCCTGCTCCCCTGAAAGGTGAGGCGCCTTTAAAAACATTTACCGGGCTGAATGAACTTATATACATTGCAGGATAAACACCCGCTATAAACCCGGTAGACAGTAAAAGTAAAACAAGAAATACCCAGAAAAAAAGATATCTGGTGAATGTCAGTTCTATCTTCATGTAATCCCAGAGGCTGCTATAAGCTGGAACCAGGAATTCTGCAATAATAATTCCAACTATTAATGCAAGGAAACAGATAATCAGGGTTTCAATCATGAACTGAGCTACAAGTTGCCTCCTCTGCCCGCCGAATGTTTTTCTCAGACCAATTTCTTTCAATCTTTTACTGAATGTGGCTATTGAGGTATTTGCAAAATTGAAGCAGGCTATCAGAAGAATAAAAAGTGCCATAATCGGCGGGGCCAGGACAGCTGCAGGATGAAGAGAAGGAAATAATCCCGATGACCACGTAGTACGCGAATTCGAACCAACTTCTTTCAATGGAATAAGAGAAAACCTTGTGATCCTGAAATCAAGACGCGCCTTGTTCTGTACCGGAACATAATTCTTCAAAGATTGAGTAATGGAAGGAATCAATGATTTGTCAGGAACCTGTATAAAGAATGCTGTAGTCATATTTTTCCAGTCAGAATCGCTCCATTCCCACATTAATTTGAAATTATCGTAGTGAGACAGAATATCAATCCGGAAACTTGAGTTTTGTGGCAGGTCAGCAAATACTGCACCAACCGTATAAGTAAATTCCTTATTCTTGTCATTGACAATAATGATACTCTTTCCAATCGGGTAATCCTTACCGAACAGTTTTGCAGCCATTGTACTGCTCACAAGAACATTTGCCTGATTTTCAATAGATTTCTTCTCTCCAATAACGATCGGGAAGGTGAATATATCGAGAAATTCCGGGTCAATATATGAGACCTGGGTCGGAAAGATATTTAACCCCTCTTTGACCGGAGAACCTGTTCTCATTATTCTTGCTGATTTCCCGATCCCGGGAATATCTTTCTTTGCTTCAAGTCCCAGAGTAGCAGGGATAACTCCGTATTCATGCTCAATTCCCTCCATATCCCTGATGCCGTTCACACGGTATATCTTGTCGAAATTAACATGCGTCCGGTCAAATTCATAATTGAACATATGGTTGAAAAACGCGACAATACAAACTGACAAGGCGATTCCCAGACCAAGAATATTTATTAATGTAAAAACTCTGTTTTTCAGCAAATTTCTGAAAGTGACAAGAAGATAATTTTTGAACATAACTTCAGATTGTATTACTGTAGAGACAGGTCTAAGAGCTGTCTCTACACTTAATCAATAATTTCTATTCATATTTAAGTGACTGTGCCGGATTGATTCTTGCTGCCCTCATTATCCGAAAACTGATGGTTAGAATTGCTATGCCCAGAGCAATACCCATACCGCCAATAAAACTTAAAAATCCCAGGTTTATTTTGTAATAGAAATTCTGTAACCATTTACCCGCAATATAATAAATTAAAGGCCAGGCAATCAGAGCTGATATTGAAACAAGAATTATTACTTCCCGTGATATCTCTATATAAATACCTGTGATTGAAGAGCCCATGGCTTTTCTAACACCAATCTCTTTGGTACGTTGTTCAACCGTAAAGGAAGTGAGTCCGAAAAGACCTAGAGCGGCAATAAAAATTGCAATAATTGAAAAAATTACGGCCATTTGGGCATTCTGTTTTTCCCGGATATACATTTTTTCGAAGTCTTCATCAACGAAGTAGTATTGCAGCGGACTATTTGGTATAAACTCTTTCCATCTGGCTTCAATATCTGCTATGGTTTTTGAATAATTTTGTGAAGATAACTTTACTGACAAATATTCACCCATCATTTCATCAGTTTTAAAACAGAAGATGTAAGGCCCGATCTGATTTCTCATTGATTCGAAACAGAAATCCTTCACAACTCCTATAACTTGTTTGGAGGTTTTTGTTTTTGATTCTCCCGGCTGCATGAATCTTGCTTTAGAGAGGTCAGTAATTCCAAATTCCCTGATGGCGCTTTCATTAATTAAGCAACCTTGTTCATCAGTACTAAAGGATTCGTTAAAAGGTCTTCCCGAGGCAAGTGTTATACCGTAAGTTTCCAGGTAATTTTTATCAACCCAGTTGGTTTGCATCAGGAAGGTTTCGTCTTTTCTTCCCTCCATAGTATAGCTGAACTTATTATTGTTACGACCCGGTACGCCTGTAGAGCTGGCGATATTAATTACACCCGGAACCTCTTTTATTACGTCTTTGAATGATTTTACTCTTGCTCCAAGAGCTCCTGCTCTGTTTATAACAATCAACTGCTCCTTATTAAATCCAACATCTTTGTTCAGCATATATTTTATCTGCCTGTACATTTCAAGTGTACCAATTATCAGCAGTATAGAAACAGCGAACTGAAAAACAACCAATATTCTCCTGAGCCGGCCATTTTGCCTGCCATTTTTAACTGTCTTTTTTAATACATCATATGGGCTGAATGAAGATAGAAAGAAGGCAGGATAGCCTCCTGCAAGCAAACTTACAATTAAACAAAAGAGTATCAGAAGCGGTATCGTGTACCAATTTGAAACAAGACTAAGTAAAAGCTTTGCTCCTAACAGATTGTTAAAATAAGGTACGGATATTTTGACAATAAAAAGTGCAAAAATCAAAGAAATAAATGAGAGGATAAAGGATTCTGACAGGAATTGAGTTACCAGCATGCCTCTCGTTGAGCCTCCGATCTTTTTTATTCCAACCTCTTTTGCCCTTCTGGAAGCCTGCGCAGTTGAAAGGTTCATAAAATTAATTGCAGCAATTAAAATAATGAGTACTGCAATACTTCCGAATATCTTCAGGTATTTTGGATCATCTGCTTCTTTAAATTCCTGTTGGATAGATGGATCAAGATGGATATCTGTCAAATTCTGAAGAAAGTATCTGTATTTATTTCCCTGAGCAGCGAAATCACTTAAAGATATTCCCATGAAGCGCTGGACTTCCGGTCCCACATATTTAACCAATAGTTCAGGGATCTTCTCATTTACGGTTACATAGGTTGAATTTGGCTTTAATAGCAGATAGGTACTTGAATTATTATAGATCCAAATCTGGTTACCCGATTTTGGGTCAGTCATGAATGAGGAGATGATGTTGGCCTCAAAATGCGAATTATCCGGTATATCAGCTATCACTCCCGCAACTATGTACCTGATTGTGTCGGTTCCTATTTTAAGAGTTTTGTCAATTGGATTTTCATCACCGAATATTCTTTTTGCAGTTGACGCTGATACCACAACCTTATGAGGGGCGTTCAGAAGATTCTTTGGATCTCCTTTTATTACAGGTATTGAAAAGAAATTAAGAAAGGAGGAATCCGCTTCAACCAGGTGTTCTTCTGTAAAAGTCTTATTATCGTATTCTACTATCGTTGGTCCTACTTTAGACATCCTCAGAAAATCCTCAACTTCAGGAAATTCTTTAACCATTGTCGGTCCTATTATGGATGAGGCTGAAGCAAGCGTCACTTCCTGACCTCCAATTTTACCATTAAGAATCAGTCTGAATATCCTGTCTTTTTTAGTATTAAACTGATCATAACTTAATTCATTTATCACAAAAAGTGCGATGAGAAGGCTACAGGCAATTCCAATTGAAAGGCCAAAGACATTAATAAGGATATAAGCACGTTGTCTTTTAAAAGATCTTAAACTGTACTTAATAAGATTATTAAACATGATAATTCAAATTTTCGTATTTTATGAGACATCTGAGATCTGTCATTATATTTTTTGGTGTTTATAGAGACAGGTCTGAGACCTGTCTCTACATTTGATCAATAATTTCTATTCATATTTAAGAGATTGCGCAGGATTTACCCTGGCTGCTGCCATTATCCTGTAGCTGATTGTTAATATTGCAATACCAAGGACAATGATTAAACCGGCAATAAAGCTGAAAACTCCAAGACTGATTCTGTAATAAAAATTCTCCAGCCACTTTCCCGCAATATAATATATCAAAGGCCAGGCAATCAAAGCAGAAATCGAGACAAGAATTATAACTTCCCGTGAGATCACTATATAAATGCTTGCAATTGAGGAACCCATAGCCTTTCTTACTCCAATCTCTTTTGTACGTTGTTCAACAGTAAAGGAGGTGAGTCCAAAAAGACCTAGAGCTGCTATAAAAATTGCAAGAATTGAAAAAATTACGGCCATCTGCGCATTCTGTTTTTCCTGTACGTACATCTGTTCAAAATCTGCATCAACAAAATAGTATTGCAAAGGATTATTAGGGACGAACTCTTTCCATTTGTTTTCGATTGCGCTTATAGTTCCTGAATAGTTCCTGGCTGATAGTCTTACTGTAAGGTATCCCCACAATTGGTTATCATTCTGGAAACGCATCATATATGGCTGTATCGGATTTCGGAGTGATTCAAAATTAAAGTTCTTTACAACACCGATAATCGGTAAATAGTCTACTTTACCTGAATCACGAGGCTGCATAAATCTTGTCTTGGAAAAATCCGTAATTGAAAAGTTCTTAATAGCGCTTTCATTTACAATACATGCATCTTTATCAGTTGTATATGATTCATTAAAAGATCTCCCGGCAGCCAGTGTCATACCATAAGTTGTCAGATAGTCATAATCAACCCATGCCGTCTGCATCAGGAAGGACTCATCCTTTCTTCCTTCCATTGAATAAGCATTGTCATTGTTGTTCCTGGCAGGAACGGCAGTTGAGCTTGCAATATTAACAACTCCGTTTATTCCTTTTACTGCATCTTTAAAGGACTTCATCTTTTTCCCAAGGGCATCTGCACTATTTATTACTATTAATTGTTCTTTGTTGAATCCTACATCCTTATTAAGCATGTATTTTATCTGCCTGTACATTATCATTGTACCAACTATAAGTAATATCGAAACCGCGAATTGAAAAACTACAAGAACTCTTCTGAGCCGGCCGTTTTTCATACTGTTTTTCACATTACCTTTCAAAACTTCATATGGATTAAAAGATGAAAGGAACAAAGCAGGATAGCTTCCTGCAAGAAAACCAACAACTACCGAAAAGAGAATCAGAACCGGTATTGTATACCATGCAGCAAAAAAGCTTAATACAAGATGTGCTCCCAGAAGATTATTAAAATATGAAATTGTCAACCTTATAAAAAATAAGGCAAGTATCAGGGATACGAAGGAAAGAATAAATGATTCTGAAAGAAATTGTCCGATTAGCATCCCTCTGGTGGACCCTCCAACCTTTTTTATTCCGACTTCTTTCGCTCTTCGAGAAGCCTGTGCAGTTGATAGATTCATGAAGTTTATTGCAGCAATCAATACTATAAGAATCGCTATACTTCCGAATATTTTCAGATATTTAGGATCACTGGCTGGCTTAAACTGTTGCTGAATCGAAGTATCGAGATGGATATCTTTAAGATTCTGTAAGAAAAACCTGTATTTGTTTCCTTTAGCTGCAAAATCCGTGATTGATACTCCCATGTATCTCTGTAGTTCCGGTCCTACATATTTAACTATCATTCCGGGCAGTTTAGCATCCACCGTCTTATAGCCTGAATTTGGCTTTAAAAGAAGGTAAGTGCTAAAACTGTTGCTCAACCATGTCGGATTTTTTGATCCGGGGTTAGTCATGAATGATAAAATGATATCGGCCTTGAAATGTGTATTCTCAGGGACATCAGCCATCACACCTGATATTATATATCTCGCTGTATCCGAACCGATTTTCAGGGTTTTATCAATAGGGTTCACATTTCCGAAGATTTTTTTTGCCATCGACTCAGAGACTACCGCCTTACGCGGAGCGTTCAGAAGGTTTTTCACATCGCCTTTGATTACCGGTATGGTAAAGAAATTAAAAAATGAAGAATCCGCTTCGATAATATGGTCATCCCCATACGTTTGATTATTATATTCAACATTTGTCGGCCCTACTCCATTCATTCTCAGAAAATCTTCCACTTCCGGAACTTCTTTCAGCATTGTAGGACCAATTACAGCTGCCGAGTAAGCAACCGTAACTTCCTGACCTCCTAATTTACCGTTCAGGATCATCCTGAATATCCTGTCTTTTTTGGTATTAAAATTTTCAAAACTCATTTCATTAATAACGAAAAGTGCAATAAGCAGGCTGCAGGCAATGCCGATCGACAAACCCAGCACATTAATAATTATGTAGGCACGTTGTCTTTTAAAAGATCTGAAACTATGCTTGATAAGATTGCTGAACATAATAGAGTTAAATAAAGGTTAATAAATAGGTTTTAAACTGACATAGAATCTTGAGTTATTAAAGTAACAGGATTTAGTCTTTCAAAAGACGGACAAAATATAAGTTAGTTGCAGCACTTATTGATTTTTCTAAATCAGTACTGATTTCCTAACCCATTTACTAATCTGATCTCTTTTTGTGCTTCACCATCTGCCTACCGGAAACCTATCTCCCGAATGCACGAGCCATAAAAGGGTCTATAAAAAAAGGCCGCCCTTTTGGGACAGCCTTTTAAGTATAAAATCAAACTCTCAGATCAAATTTACTTTACAGGTTTCAGTTCGGCGATCTTCTCCTTTGGTAAAAGAGAAACACTCTCTTTTTTAACTGTCAGATCTTTTGCCAAACTGAAAGAGGCCTTCTGACGGATGTCTTTTGATGATGCTCCGATACTGACCTGATAATTTCCCGCTTCGGCTATCCATGAAGAACTGGCAGGGTCGAAAGATGAAAGCCGCCGGCTGTCTATAACAAATGAAAGAGTCTGTGATTCTCCCGGCTTTAGCAGCCTGGTTTTTGCGAATCCCTTCAGCTCCATCGAAGGTTTATCGAGTTTTACAGCAGGTGCTGACAAATATAATTCTGCAACCTCTTTTCCAGCTATAATACCACTGTTTTTAACATCAACTGATACAGTAATGCTACCAGTAAATTTTGATGAGCTGAGTTTAAGATTACTATAAGTGAAATTTGTATATGATAGACCAAATCCAAATTCGTATGCAGGTTTTACCTTAAATGTTTCAAAATAACGGTATCCTACATAAATACCATCATCATAAGTAACCACTGCAGGATTATTTCTCATAAATGAACTCAAAGGACTCTGATCTGCTGATTTTTTAACCTCCAGCTCCTTTCCCGGGAATGTCTTGGCAGAAGGAACATCCTGGTAATTTACAGGAAAGGTTGTTGCTATTTTACCTGAAGGGTTAACTTTCCCGATAAGGATATCGGCAATTGAATTGCCTGTTTCCTGGCCACCCTGCCATGCAAGAAGTATCGCATCCGGCAGGTCCCTCCAGCTGGCAGTTTCAATGACTCCGCCGATATTAAGAATAACGATCACTTTTTTATTTTTTGCTTTAAACGCTGAAGTAACATTCGTGAGGAGTTGCCGTTCAATATCGCTTAGCTGAAAATCGCCTTTGTCGTTTATCCTGTCGGAACCTTCACCGGAATTTCTCCCGATTGTAATTAATGCTGCATCGCAAGCATTTGCCATTCCGGCGATAATATCGTTGTTGAGAGTCATTTCCTCAATTGGTTTTGATCCCATTAATGCCATAAATCCTCTTAATTGCGGACGACCTTCCTTTGTGAGTTTCAGATAGTTGGAATACAGATTGTGGAGTTCTTCATTCTGGTTCAATCCCACATTCTTCAAGCCATCTGACAATGAAATGCTATAAGCCTTGTTTACGAGTCCACTACCCGTTCCCCCGACAATAATATCATATGAAGTATTACCGAACGCTGCAATATTTTTAATTTCTGATCCCAATGGCAAAGCACCATTTTCATTTTTCAATAATACCATACCTTCTGATGCAGCCTGACGAGTCACTTCTGCATGTGCCTTAAGATCAGGCTTATTTGAGTACTTATAACCTTTATAACGGGGACTCTGAAGTAATATATTAAGAATTCTTTCGATGTTTCTGTCTAAAATTTTTTCATCGAGCTTTCCATCCTTAACTGCCTTGATAATCGCCTTTGTTTGATCAGGTGTTCCCGGCATAAGCATATCATTTCCTGCAATCATCTGTGCAACCGGATCTTTTCCGCCAAACCAGTCAGTCATTACAAATCCTTTATATCCCCAGTCGTTTCGTAAAATGTTTGTAAGAAGTTCAGGACTTTGAGAAGCATAAGTTCCATTAATGAGGTTATAGGATGACATCACGGTCCATGGTTTTGCTTCCTGGACAGTGATCCTGAAACCTTCCAGATAGATCTCACGTAAAGCACGTTCACTGATGATAGTATTCAGAGAATTTCTGTCAGTCTCAGCATTATTTGCTGCAAAATGTTTGATCGAAGTACCGACACCCTGAGACTGTACTCCTTTAACCATAGCTGCAGAAATATTACCTGTAACATACGGATCTTCAGAATAATACTCGAAATTTCTGCCGCAGAGCGGATTACGATGAATATTCATACCCGGACCGAGCAATACATCTGCACCATATTCCAGCACCTCATTGCCTATTGACTGGCCAACCTTGTTAACGAGGTCGACATCCCAGGTCGACGCAAGCAGTGTACCCACTGGAAAAGCAGTGCAATAGTAAGTATTGATGTCTTTATCCCTGGCAGGATCAATTCTTACACCTGCAGGACCGTCGGTTACCACCATAGGGGTAATGCCCAGACGGGGAAGTGCATAGGATGTACCTGCTGCCCCGGCAACCAGGCTCTTAGTTTCGCCGATTACAGGACCCGAAGGAGGAGCTGCGGGAGGAATGCCCGAAGGTTTTCCGTCAGGAGAAGGCGGTGGTCCACCCGGCATACGCATTCCTGTCCCGACGACAAGCGCAGCTTTTTCTTCAAGGGTCATGGAAGCTATAACTTTTTTTAGCGGGTCCCTGCCCAGCTTTGGACTAACTGCATTTTGCGCGATCCCCGACATGAAAAGCGCAATACTCAATACTGAGGAGATAAGAATTCTTTTCATACAAATAATTTTTATGTAATAATTATAAATGTGGCTGTTTAAATTATTAAAAGTTTACTAATGCGTAAAGTTAAATGAAACCAATGTTCAGAGTTATTAAATTATTTTAAAAA
>Ga0302164_10000149_pt1 | contig 25751 bp, 28 predicted proteins | sample I_Fen_E3_1_FD_193500 | JGI IMG/M metagenome (GOLD analysis project Ga0302164, IMG submission 193500) | Peat permafrost microbial communities from Stordalen Mire near Abisko, Sweden - I_Fen_E3_1 | ecosystem: Environmental > Terrestrial > Soil > Wetlands > Permafrost | place: Sweden: Abisko...
TTCACTCAACAGTTTAATTTCAAGTTCAGCTTTCAGGTTAATTTTATAATCATTTTCACTCCTTAATCTATCCTTTTCTTCTTTTCTGTTCTTGCTCATCATGATGATAGGAGCCTGAATTGCAGCCAGGCAGGAGAGAATAAGATAGCATCCATTACGTCTTTGTCAAGGGCATTAATTTCCCCCGTTTCCTGTGTAATGAGTGACGAAAGATATTGTCTTCTGTAATGATTTAACTCGTCCAATGAAATGTAACTATCTTCATTAAAAGCCGGGTTTTCTGATTTAATGAGATTGAAGATCCCTTCACGCAGATAATGGGCTTTAACCTCCTCCCCGCTTTTAATTTCCGTATTTGATATGAGGCTTTTCATTTTTGTATATAAATATTTGATTACTGTCAATATTTCAATTAAAACAGGTTATTAAATGCTTTGGCAACCATAAATGCTGCAGCTGCAGCGGTTATTCCTATCAGAGTGACTTTTAAAGCTCCTTTTATGAGTGGTTGCCCTGTCACCTTGCTTTTAAAGTAACCAAACAGGAACAGACATATTATGGTAAGAATAGCTGAAACCACCAGTCCCTGGTACGGAGTTTGGGTAAAAAAGTATCCCGACAAGGGGATAAGACCTCCGATAATGTAAGAAATGCCTATTGTGGCAGCACTATTCCTTGCCCTGTTAACATTCGGTTTCTCAAGGCCCAGTTCATATTTCATCATGAAATCAACCCATTTGTCTTTGTTCAAAGCTAACTCATTGGCGATACTGTTTTGAGTTTTTTCATTTAAACCATATTCTGCAAAAACAAGCTTTATTTCCTTCTTCTCTTCTTCAGGGATCTCTTCAACTTCATCGTATTCCCTTTTCAGTTCTGATGCGTAATGCTCCTGTTCGGTTTTGCCTGCCAGGTAACCGCCCAACCCCATGGCAATGCTTCCGGCGACAATTTCTGCAATTCCAGCTGTAATTACAATTGAATTGTGCTGAACTGCCCCGCTTAATCCTGCTGCCAGAGCAAACGGAACCGTCAAACCATCAGACATTCCGATAACTATATCGGTAATGAATTCTGAGCTTCCCAGATGCTCTTCTTTATGGATCATTTTAGTATTAGCCATTTTATTAAATCTGTTTTATGAAATTATTATTGCTAATCCGATATCAGCTGAATTTATATAAAGAACAAAAGGTAAATAATTTTATTCAACTGATGAAAGAAAGCTTTGGCTTTTCAACAAGATATGTTATTCCCAGGAAGATCAGAAGGAGAGCCGTATGAAATCCAATCCTGAGAACAGCCAATTCAGGTCTAACGATGGAACTTATAACGTATAGCAGAACCGATAGTCCAAGATAACCTGCAAATTTTACAAGATTATATTTTATCGGGAAATATTTTTGACCGATCAGGTAGGAGAGGATCATCATAGCACCGTAACAGATGAAAGTTGCCCATGCCGAGCCGTAATAACTGTAAATAAGATGATCAGAGCTCAGGGGTATCCACCAGAAGTTAAGTACAAGTGTGATAACAGCGCCGATCAGTGATAGCCATGCTCCCCAGGATGTCCTGGCGGTGAGCTTATACCAGATCGAAAGATTGTAATAGACACCAAGAAACAGGTTTGCCATCATTAAAACCGGGATAACACCTCTGCCTTCCCAGTATTCTTTCCTCCTTACCAGCATTGGCATAATAAAATCATCAAGGTAGAGCATTGTTATAAGGAATATCAATGAGACAACGATGATGAAATAATCCATAATTTTTGCATATACCTCTTTGGCGTCCTTCTCTTTAGCCTGTGCAAAAAAGAATGGTTCCGCAGCATATTTGTAAGCCTGTATGAATATGGTCATCAGGATCGAAATCTTATAACATGCAGAATATACACCGACCTGAAATGTTGAAATGTCTTTTGGCAAAAGGTAACGCAGCAGAAGCCGGTCAAAGGTCTCATTTACTATTCCGGCCATTCCGGCAAATATCAGAGGGAAGGCATAGAACAGCATTTTCTTCCATAGAACTTTGTTTATTTTCCATTTTACCTCTAAAACCTGAGGCAATAACATTAAGAGTGTTACACTACTTGCTACAAGATTTGAAATAAAAATATATTCTATACCCCAGTGCTGACGAAAAAAAGACAATATGAGATGTCCTGAAAAACTATCATGGTAATGGCGTAAAACAAAAGGACATAAAACCAGAAAAAACAAGTTGAGCACAATATTGATTGCAATATTGGTCATTTTGATCCAAGCAAAACGGGCTGGTCTGTTTTTGGCACGCAAATAGGCAAAAGGAATAGCACAAATTGAATCGAGGGCCAGGATCCAGGCAAACCATCTGACATATTCAGGATGAGCAGCATAATCGATCCATCGGGCCACATCCCCTGCGAAGTATAATAGCACACCCAGAAATAGAACAGATGAAATAATAATAGAGATTATAGCTGTACTAAACACTTTCTCTTTGTCCTGTTCATGTTCGTTGAATCTAAAAAAGGTTGTCTCCATTCCATAGGTAAGGATCACCATCAGAAAGGATGTATATGCATAGAATACACTTACAGTTCCATAATCTCCGGCATGGAAAACAGCAGTATAAAGAGGTACGAGCAAATAACCAAGAATGCGGCCCAGGACACTGGGAATTCCATAAATTGCGGTTTGTCCGGCCAGACGTTTAATAGCTATCATGAAGACAAAGGTAAAAAAAAGAGAGAAGTTTTGTGTTGATTAATGGTCCATTCCCCCACTTTTGTATAGATTCAGCCACCAGACCAGTTCCTCCTTTTTCATTATTCCGAACTGCTTAAATATATTGTACGCAAACTCAATCATCGCTGCTCCATTTGCCGTAATAACATTTTTGTCCATCACACAGGGCTCATTTATGTATCTGCTGTCCCCTGCATATCCCGGAACCTGTTTTTTCAAATAATCGAGACCGTTGCTAGTGTGATTTATATGGCTGTATAGCCCCAGCTTAGCAAGAAATGTTGTAGCTGCACAAATTGCAGCTATCGTTTTTCCATTGTTGAATGTATTCTTTATTAATTGTGATATTTCAGTATTGCCTCCCTCTTCCCACTTATTTCCTCCCGGCAGAATAATCAGATCAAAATCAGAAATATTAACATCCTCCAATCTTAAATCGGGATTAATGGTAAGATTGCCCATTGACTTAACAGATTTGCCATCAACAGAAAATGTTCTGATCTCGAAATCGCTATAAGTGTTAAGTCCGGCAGTTACAATTGCCGGCTCCCAATCGGCAAATCCTTCAAAAAGAAAAAGGTAACAGCTTCTGTTCTTCATAGAATTTTGATGTTAATAGTTATAGAATCAACGATTATCAAAGATAATGAAACTGATACTAACCGGAACACAAAGGAGAAGTAAACAGTGATAACTTATGCCGCTGATTACGATTCTGAAGAATTTCAGATGAATAGGTTAGATCGAAGGAAATATTTTATTGCCCGTTGTATGCCTTTTCCAGATCTTTTATGATGATTTTATTCATTTTAAGCATCGCATTCATTACCCGTTTCGATTTTTCAGGATCGGAGTCGTTCAGGAGTTTTCGAAGTACTGAAGGGACTACCTGCCAGGATATACCGAACTTGTCCTTAAGCCATCCACACTGACTTTTTTCACCCCCTGCAGAAAGCTTCTCCCACAACTCATCAACTTCCTGTTGTGTTTCGCAATTTATGAAAAGAGATATTCCCTCAGAAAATTTGAAATAGGGGCCTCCATTAAAAACCAGAAATTCCTGTCCATCGATCTGGAATGTCCCCGAATCTATAATCTTTGAGTTTTTAAAAATGGAGACATAGAAATTCATAGCTTCCTCAGCATTGTCATCAAACATTAAGAAAGGCGTAACTTTTTTCATACTCTTGTATTATTAATTGAACCATTCGATCTAATCCATATTCATCATTTCCAGGAGAATCATCCAGTTTTCTCCCGGCAATTTTTTCCAGATCCTCACATAATGTCCTTTAGTGACATCAGGATTACCGGGAATTTTTAGCAATCCATAAGTGAACCCCAGATCACCGGAGGATGCTGCTCCTGAGCCAACCGATTCCCATAAGAGTGCTTTTGGCAAATGGGCAATCCATAACTTAATTGTATCAGGATTTACAGAAGGAAGATGGCCAACGGGCTGGATGCGCACATTTGGTTCAAGAAAGGAAGTGTAGGTTGAAACTACGGGACTCTTTTCCCACTCTGTCAGCATTTGATTTTCCCTTTCCAATAATTCTTTTGATGATATTTCGACATTAATTACAGGAGCATTCGAAACTGATTTATCTGCTCCTGCAGGAAATGAAAAATTATGTCGGGGATTAATTAATGCCGGAGTTGTTGAACCGCCATCCAGGATTACTATCCATACGCCATCTGATTGTTTTTTCCAGACAGTGAGGAAATAGCCTGTTGCAACAGGAGCGGTATTAGGGCGATACTCCTGTGCTTCCCAGGGTCCGGTGCTGATCCCGAAATCGCGACTCGCGGAGATATCCATAAACTCAGGTTCCCATTTCAGGACAACCGGAGAGGCTTTCTGTTCCTTAGAGAACTGTTTCCCATTTGTGATCCATTTATCGGTGTAGACAACTGATTCATCTGCAAAGTTCTCCACGAACGAAGCTTTGCGTCCTGATATAACTGATTCACGTGCAAAATTCCGTTCAGCTTCTCTCATGTTGAAGAGAGCGGAACTGCTGTCGGGCTCCTGGGCCATTACGGTGGTAGCCAATAACAATGGGAAGAGGAGTATTGATTTCATATGAACTTTTCTTTAAGATGATCTGTAAAATTATACTTAGTGCCCCTTTGTGGATACCTTAGTGTTCCTTAGTGGTAAAAGATAATTAGATTAACCACGAAGGGGCACAAAGGGAATCACTAAGTAATACAAAGTAATAAAGGATTAATAAAATTTCATTCAGCGCATACAAAAAAGATCATAGGATGATAAATCATCCCTTCGACTTAGGGATATAGAAATCTTCCTTTTTTAGATTGCATTTTTTTGCAACTGACTTGCTATAGGCTAATCTCCCCGCATTCTGATTACGTGAATCTGAGCCGAAGGTAAATTTCAAACCTTGTGCCTTTGCCATAAGTATAAATTTATCATGCGGTGTATGGGCCATGTCGTTTATCTCAATTGCAATATTTCTCTTTTTTGCTGCTGAAATTATTTGCTGCATGCGTTCCTGGGTCCATAAAGTATAGTAATCGCGGGCGATGCAAACCGGAAGGAAGAGAGGCCAACCAAAAATGTTGATTGGCTGATTGTTGAGAACCTCCATCGAATAAGCCATGTAACGCTTCATAAACTCTTCAGTATCTTCCACATAAGTATCAAATTGCCATATTGACAAAGTCTCTCCGTTCCCCATTGGTACCCTTTGAGGGTCCATTAATACATAATCTATTTGGGATAAAAGTTCCGGAGAAAAGCGTTTGGACCATTCCAGATCGATTGGTTGCAAACCAATGTAAACCGGATATTTTCGTAGTTTATCGATATATTTTTTTAAGTCGGAATCGTTCCTGATAGCCCAGTCGGCAGGATGGTCAACTATTCCGAATTTAACATTTCTTGTTTTGGCAAAATCCATCATCCTGTCTATTGTATAATCATTTGTGAGATGGACATGAAGATCCATCAGAGGAAAATCATATTCCTCCCGAGCTTCTGCTTTGCCTAATAGCGGTGATACAAGCATCATTCCGCCGGCCATACCGGCATTCTTAATAAATGTGCGACGTTCCATTTTGTGTAATTTTTGGTTGATTTTCTTCTATTCCTTCAAATTTATACCATTTCTTATTGAAAATCAAATATAGGGGAGGGCAAAAATTAGTTGGATTAATCTTGAATCGGTTCCTGGTAAAGACCGAATATGTTCCCTGCCGGATCACTGAATCTTGCGGTTATCTCCGGAGAATCAACACCAATAGGTTGTACTATTTTTCCTCCCTGGGAAACAATTGCTTTTATTGTTGACGTTACGCTGTCAACCATTATATAAATTAATAATCCTGCTTCTGTTGATGGATTTCTTCCGACCACCCATGTGCCGCTTACCCCATTTACTGTGTCATCGAAGGCAATCTGTCCATTGGTTCGCTCCTTTATTTGCCAGCCGAAAATCTTTTTGTAAAAAGAAGCTGATAACAATACATCTGTTGCAGGTATTTCGATGTAACATATTTTACCGTTTGAAAAGGTTGTTTGTTTATTTTTTTCCATCTGACTGTTTGTTTGATTTAGCACTTCTAACCTTTGTTGGTTCTGAGCTATATTTTTACTTTTTTTATTTATAATGTATTTGCTCTATAGCCATACTCTGAGCGTATTAAGAGTTAGATTATATAACAAAAATGACAACCATTTGTTGATCGCATCCGTCCTCAAATCTCCGGCTTTTCACCCTCAGACCCCCTTTAGAATCTGCCCTGAACGAAGTGATGGAGGAAGAGGTTAAAAAAAGTTGCAACCCAGGTTAGCTGTAAACCAGATTTCATCTTATTACAAACGGCAGCGAATTTTATTTTGAAATCGCCACTCCAACAAATGAATCGGCAGTTCCATAGTATAAAAACCATTTATCATGAAAATAAACCAGAGCTTCAGAGAAAGTTGTTCCTGATTTATATTGTCCGGAAAGTTCATGCGGTAAAGTTGGTTTAAGCAGACAGGTATCTGAACGGGAAATAGTCCTTTCAGGATTATTAACATCAAATACTACCTTTCCCACTGAATAGGTTCCTTTTGGTAACCTGATCTCAGAATCTTCACCTTCCGAATTTTTTCCATTATAGAATAACACAATACCTTCATCATTAATCAATGAAGGAGGACCACATTCTGTTAGTTGGCTGTCAAATTTGTTTTTTCTCGGACTGATCACAGGTTTGAGTTCTCCGCTTTCATTCAATGTCGGATACCAGTCAGTAAGGTTATCGGACCATGCAAGATTGACAAAATTCTCTCCCCAGTACATCCCGTATTTTCCATTGATTTTTGCTGCAACAATCTTATTCCCTACCTTTTTAGTGATTATGGAACCGGATTTTGACCATATGTCCAGAAACTTGCCATCATATGCCTTTGCAAATGCCGGGCCTTTCTTCTCCCAATGAATCAGGTCCTTTGAAACTGCTATGCTCAGCCGGGCAATCTTATAATTCCATGAGGTATAAGCCAGTACATACAGACTATCTTCAGTCTGAACAATCCTTGGATCCTCACAGCCTCCCGGGAAGTCGTACTTCATAAATTTACTGCTGTCGGGATACAATACCGGAGAAGGATATTTTGTAAAATGTATTCCGTCTTCACTATAAGCCAACCCGATTCTGGAAGTCCGTCCGCCAAGAATAGCTGCCGGATTATCTTCACTCCTGTACAACAGAAAAACTTTATTGTCTTTCACTATAGCGGCCGGGTTAAAAACATCCGCCCTTTGCCACCTGACCGGTTCATTCTTTATCGGATCAACAAATGTAAAAGTTGAATCAGCTTTCAGCACAGGGTTCTCAGCAGGTTTATAAAATGTTCTAAAGTCCCATTTTGTTAAAGGATGATTGGTGCATCCGATAGTCAATAACAAGAATAGTAAATAAGAAATCCTTCTCTTCATTATTTTAATCCTTTTACAATGTTTATAATACAGTATATCTGGTTTATTGTAAAAGTACGAAATGTTTGGGTTCATTAACGAAAGAATTTTAATCCCGGTTAGTAATGTTTTTATCTCTAAAATACAACAGCTGACATTTTAAATTCTATAATAAATTTTTAATATTCCGGTGCTCTGTACCTTTTACAGATGGTCAAGATAGCAGAGCTGCAGAATATTTGTTAAAATGCAAATTTTAATATTTCGGTGCTCTGCACCTTCGTTTTTAACTACAAACATTTGGCTACAAATATTTCGGTGCTCCGCACCTTTCTTGCTTTTCAGAGCAGCATAGCTGCGAAATATTTGTAGAAATGGGTATCAAAATCATTAATTAGGTGCAGAGCACCGTAATATTTAGTTACATTTCATGTCCGATTACCAATAGCTGACTTATTTAATAACTTTGATGTTTTTCGGAGTATTCATCCAGTATTTCTCATTACCGCTGTATTTTGAAATACAGTTTTTTTCAAGCGGCAGATACTGCATAAAGCAGCTGTCCTTTAAAGGCAAGGGTTTATTGTACTCCTGAACAAATAATTCCCTGTACTGATAGAGGTCTATTGATTTTCTTTGACCAAGAACATTACCATTTATATCCCTGATGTTCCTTACTGTAACCATTATCGAGTCTCGTCCTCCCTGAATATCCTCATCTTTTAATCTTATATAGAGGTACTTTCCGTTTACCTTCAGGCTATTGATTCTTATTGTTTTTTTGCCCTTCATAATTTCATAGTTGCTTTTTTTTGCAGCGGATGAAGGATCTATCTTATTATTAAATTGAACTATCGTAGTTGGATTTATATTTGTTTTAGTATCCAGATAAGAGTCAAGTATCTTGAAAGAGGTATTATCAGTTGAATCAACCACCCTGAAAAAATTATTAAAAGAAATATATTTAAGACACATTAAAGAGTTATCGGAATTCTCATAGCCATACTCAACCTCAATATTGAACATTTGCTGTGATTTCACTCCTTTAACACTGTAATAACATGAGTACTCAAGTTTGTGAATTGAATAATCTTTTGGCTGAATATAGATAAATCCTGAAGCCTGTAACGAGTCTCCTGTAACCTTCCGCCTGGCTTCGAAACCAATCTTATAGAGCAACAGGTTATTATTAAAAACTTTTTCTGGTTCAGAAAAAGTGTGATTGGGGATAAAATCAGTCGCAAATGTTTCGATGAAGGAGAAAGATCTTGTGTTGAAATTGCGGAGTGCATTATGAACCATTAAAATGAAAAGCTCATTTCCAAACTGATCACCCAGGAAAGCGCTAGGGATTGTCTTATCATGATCGTTTATTTCTGAAATTTTACCTAATTTATAATATGGAGAAATATTCATCCTTGGGAATTCAGTGTTTTTTCTGAAATCGAGTAACCGGTATTTATTCGATGCTGATTGAGTAGAAAATCCGTTGTCAAGAGTCTGGACAATGGCTTCATTCAGATTAATATAATTGCTATCTCTTTTTTGATAATCCCTGTAATAGGAAATATAACTGAATGGTTGATCGGGATAATTATTAGCAATATTTCTTATAGCCCTTCTGATAATCACGATGGAATTTATTTTTCGTGTAGAAGCCACAACTTTAACCTCACCAAGTCCATAAACCACGGGTGCCAGAAAGACCTTATTTATCCTTGTTTTAATTAAATCTTTAAAAGCTATGGCGCTTTGTTTGTAACCGATACATGATATAAGCAGACTATCATCCTTAAATTCATCATTCCTGCTTATTTTAAAGTCGCCATCAGCATTTGCATATACGCCAAGCTGATTGTTCTTAAGTTTTATTGTTGCAAAGGGAACAGGTTTGGATGTAGTATTATTGATGACTTTGCCATCGATGTAACCTGCTTCCTGCGGATAAATAAGTACAAAATTTGACTGGCAGATCAGAAATAATGAGATTAAAAGAAGTCTTAAACGGCGGACCATGGGAAAAGTTGTTAAATAGACAGGAGGATTTGATTATTCTTATAAAAATAATGACTTAAATTATTAATTTTGCTTTTTGTTTATGATTTCTATTGCTTTTTCAAGCATCTCATCCCTGCCTTCAAGGATCTCCTTGATTGTGGGCTTAACTTCGATATCCGGAATTATACCAACCCGTTGAGTCCCTTTACCATCAGGGTAGTAAATTCCTATTCCGCTGATCATTGGGGGCGCTCATCTTATTGGTTAAAGTTGATATATATGGCGGTCTCATTTCACTTCATATTCCGTTTTTCCGCTCACCGGAATTCCGCCGGTTGTAATACCTTCCACAATTACCTTCACTTTTGATGGATTATCCGCATTATAATAGTTCAGCAATACGTCTTTGTTATTTTCTACTTTAATGTTAGGTTCCCAGTATAAAGTGGTCCGCAGATCAGGCTTGTAATCGGATTCTAATTTAGTATGATGTTTTGGTGAATAGAAAATACGTGGTTCACTGAACCCTGAAAATCTGATATTTACTGAATGATAAACAGAGTTATTAACAATGTCTTTATCGTCCTTTAAAATAATTGATATTGCCCCATCGCTAAAACCAAAAACAGGATGAGGTATTCCTTTGTCATCCCAATTCATTTCTTCAGACTCTACAGGTGTTCTCAAAGCTGCATTAGATGCATCGTCATTCACCACATCTATTCGTTCGATCCAACTTACAGGAAGGGCTTCAACCTGACTCTTTGGTACCCTGTTACCATCGATCATGTAAATCGGAGCAGATAGTTTGTGGATTATCTTACCTTTTCCAGAATTGAGAAACTTGAATTCGATAAGGTGATATGCATTATTGTAAATTTGTAAATCTTTTGTAATCACGAGCTCTATGTCGGGGGTACCCCTCAGGTATCTTCTGGCCTGGGCACGGGGTGACTCATATGTATCCTGCCGGGTTGCAACTATATTTACCTCGCCAGGCGTAAGAGTATCAGATAATTTATACTTTTTCTGAATTGAATTTCTGATTTCTGCATATTGAATAAAAGTGTGCAGGGATTTTTTTGTGATCTGATTTTCAGTTAATGATTGATCATCATTTGAATTCTGTTCCAGATTTTTTACCGGCGTTCTTAGTGATATTCCGGTTTTAACTATGGCAGGAGAGTATTTTACAGAATCCAGTAGCAGCCAGCCCTGCAGATTGTCTTTTTCACCTGTAACACTGGCGACGACTTTACCATTGCCCATCAAGTCCACTCCTTTAAGACAAAACTTACCTGAAGAGTCAATCGGGACAATGCCTATAAGTGGTTTTCCAGTCTTAAATATTCCGATATTGACCATCGAGTTTATTAAAGGTTTATCTGCAAATTTTTTTCTTACTCTGCCAGATATGGTAAAACCATTTTCCGAAGGATAGGTCATAGTATTATATTTCCATTCAAAATCGCGCCATCCCTGGGTAAGCAACAGCAGATCGAGATCTTTTAGCCGGTCGGGATTTCCAGGATCAAAATAATATGAGGACTCTTCCACCGGCCCGCGTACATCGGATTCAAGAAGAAACCATGATGAAATATTTGAAGGAAACCGGGAAGAATTATTGGTGAAAAAGTTATCTGTGGCAGATAATGAAAGAAATGCATCCTGCGGAATTGTCGAATTAACCAACAACGAAACTTTCAACGATACCGAATCGCGCTGATTATACTCTGTTTTATTACTCTCAACCTTAACCTTAACCTCATCTTTATTCTGGATAAAAGCCATCCTTTCGCAAAGAGGGATATTATCTGCACCCGAAAGAGTAAGCATTGCAATTCCATCAGGGAGATCATCCGTAGGAAGATTAAAGAAGCTGTTCAGGGATTTCATTCTGAAAGAATATGTTTTCAGTGGTATGTTGCGTGCTGAAACCGTAACTGAAAGATCGTGGGCAGTGACTAAAGGAAATGTCTCAGGATTTGTTTTAAAAATTAATGACAGCTGACCAGCCTGATTTTTGGAAATATTCAGTACAACGCCCTTTGGAAAGCTCTTTGGAATTTCATATTTCAACGAATCACCATTCCGGCTTATAATTAATGCAAAGTATCTTAATCCAGGAGCAGGAGTGAGCGAAAATAACCCCATGCCATTATGAGTGCTCCTGAGTTCAGCAACTTTTTCGCCGGAATAGGAATAAACTTCTCCTGATACATTTTGTCCAAATCCATTTTCATCCATTGCTTTAAATGCCACTCTGGAATCTACATTTTCAACTAAGGAACCTCCTTCCGGAAAGAAGCTTATTTCCGGTCTAGTTTTGGCAAAATTGGTACTGTCAGAAAATGCTTTCCCGGCATCTGATGAGTTGATAATTGTAATGTCTTTATTAAAGAATAATTGATCACCGAAGTTTCGCATATAGTTTGTGTAAGCCCTTAGCCTATACATGCCTGACTGAAGTTTTTCAGACAATTTGAAGTCGCCATTACCTAATCCGTTGTTTAGTTTTACGATTCGGCTGTCGATAATTGTTAAACCGGGTGAAATCAGCTCAACATGCAGATTTGTGCTATTCGCAGTGAGCAACTGGTCGGAAGCATCGATGAGGTATGCTTTAAACCAGATATCATCACCGGGGTAATAACTTTCACGATCGACATGAAGGTATACCTTCTCGATAATCTTAAGAGAGTCATCAATGGAGATATTCTGAGAATCAGGATTTCTCCCTGAAAGTGCTGTGTTGAATAATGCAACCAGCGCTAAAACTAACAGCTTAAGAACTTTCATATCAGGAACAGGTTAGTAGATGTGTTATCTTATAAATTTACAAAGTTCATGTCAATATTTACTTGTACAGGAGACTATAAATTGATCACTAATGACAACATTTAATAAATGACAGAGTATATAAAACTTAAGGAATGTTCTTTGAAGGTTTGTTTTTGACAGTAATGGTATAAGAGAAGGAGATCCCTCGCTGGCGCTCGGGATGACAATATCCTTGAGGAGCATAGGGGGAGCAGAAGTGGCGATTCGCGAGTGAATTGCTGACATAAACGAAAGTTGGTTATGCGAATCGCCACTTCTGCTCCCCCATAACCACCTAATTGCCGTGTCATTCCGAGTACCGCTTCGGCGGGACGAGGAATCTCCAGGGATTATTGTCAATAGTTTTATCATCTATATATTAATCAAGTTGTTCCGGGTATACCAGCTGGCGGATTTGGAATCTCAATTTTCCCTTGATTATACAAATCATCCCAGCTAATATTTACGGAATTTATAAGAATTACTTTTTTTTCAAGGGAATATCCTTTTATTTGTTTTTCTCTCGCTATTGCTGATTCCACTAAATCAAATTGTTCAAAATACACAAGCTTGTCAATATTATATTTTTGGGTGAAACCCTTTATTTTCTTTTGTTTATGTTCGGAACACCTTCTTTTAAGGTCATTTGTAACGCCAGTATAAAGCACTGTATGACTTTTATTTGTGAGAATGTATACATAATATAAGTGGATCCTCATTTCTTATATTGTCGTTTTAATTATCATGAGATTCCTCATTCCTCCCGCTGCGCGGGATTCATTCGGAATGACAATTCATTTATAAAAGAAGGGGGAAGCAGAGGCGATTCGCACTGGCGAATCGCCTCTGCTTCCCTTTAACTCAACACCAAAACTGTCATTCCGAGTACCGCTTCGGCGGGACGAGGAATCTCCAGGGATTATTGTCAATAGTTTTATCATCTTCATTTCACTTCATATTCCGTCTTTCCGGTCACCGGAATTCCGCCTGTTGTAATACCTTCCACAATTACCTTCACTTTTGAAGGATTATCCGCATTATAATAGTTCAGCAATACGTCTTTGTTATTTTCAACTTTAATATTTGGTTCCCAGAAGAGTGTAGTTCTCAAATCGGGTTTGTAATCAGATTCTAAGGTAGAATGATGTTTTGGCGAATAGAAAATACGTGGCTCACTGAACCCTGAAAATTTAACATTTACTGTATGAAAAACAGGTTTATTAACAAAGTCTTTATCATCCTTTAAAATAATTGATATTGCCCCATCGGCATATCCAAAACCATTAGTGGTCCTTCCTAAACTATCCACACCTTCGATTTCTACAAATGTTCTCAAAGCTGCAAAGGATGCATCATAATCCACTACATCTATTCGTTCGACCCAACTTAAAGGAAGAGCTTCAACCTGACTTTTTGGTACCCGATTGCCATCAATCATATACATCGGATTTTTCATCCTGTGGCCAAGCCTGAATCCGTTCTTGAAGGGATTGAGAAATCTGAAATCGATAAGGTGATATGTGTTATTGTAAATTCGTGAATAATCGGGCGTGATCACAAGCTCGATGTCAGGTGTACCCATGAGATATCTTCTGCTTCTTGCACGAGCAGACTCCGGTTCATCATGACGGGTCGCAATTATATTTACTTCACCAGGCGTAATTGTGTCGGATAATTTATACTTTTTCTGAATACTTTTTCTGATTTCTGCATTCTGAATAAACGTATGCAGTGATTTCTTAATAAGTTGATTTCCACTCATCGTTTGATTTTCCTCCATATTCCGGTCATTGTTTCCGGCAAACCTTGTATGAGCTATACCTGGCATAACAATTGCGGGAGAGTATTTTATAGAATCCAGAAGTAACCAGCCCTTTAAATTATCTTTTTCATCCGTAACACTGGCGACGACTTTAGCGTTACCTGTCAAATCCACTCCTTTAAGACAAAACTTACCTGAAGAGTCAATCGGGACAAAGCCTACAAGTGGTTTTCCAGTCTTAAATATTGCGATATTGACCATTGAGTTTATTAAAGGTTTATCTGCAAATTTTTTTCTTACTCTGCCAGATATGGTAAAACCATTCTCCGAAGGATAGGTCATAGTATTATACTTCCATTCAAAATCGCGCCAACCCTGGGTAAGCAACAGCAGATCGAGATCTTTTAGCCGGTCGGGATTTCCAGGATCAAAATAATATGATGGCTCTTCTACAGGTCCGCGTACATCAGATTCCACTAGAAACCATGATGAAATATTTGAAGGAAACCGGGAAGAATTATTGGTGAAGAGGTTATCTGTGGCAGATAATGAAAGAAATGCATCCTGTGGGATTGTTGAATTAACCAACAACGAGACTTTCAACGATACCGAATCGCGCTGATTATACTCTGCTTTATTGCTCTCAACCTTAACCTTAACCTCATCCTCATCCTTGTTCTGGATAAAGGCCATCCTTTCGCAAAGAGGGATATTATCTGCACCCGACAGAGTAAGCATTACAATTCCATCAGGGAGATCATTCGTAGGAAGATTTAAGAAGCTGTTCAGGGATTTCATCCTGATAGAATATGTCTTCATAAGTAGGCCGCGTGCTGAAATGATAAGTGAAAGATCATGATCAAGAATTCGTGATAAAGTCTGATCATTGGTGGTAAATGTTAATACCAGCTTATTTTTCCTGTTTTCTGAAATGCCTAAAACAATGCCTGTGGAAAAGCTTTTTGGAATATCATATCTGAATGATTTCCCATTACGATCTGCAATTGAAGCAATGTATCTTAATCCGGGAACCGGGGTAAATGAAAATGATCCCATGCCATTATGAGTGCTTTTAAATTCAGTAACTTTTTCACCGGCAGAGGAATAAACTTCTCCTGATACATTTTGTCCATATCCAATATCATCCGCGGCTTTAAATGCCACCCTGGAAGCGACATTTTCAACTAAGGAACCTCCTTCCGGAAAGAAGCTTATTTCCAGTTTAGTTTTGGCAAAATTGGTACTGTCAGAAAATGCTTTCCCGGCATCTGAGGAGTTGAAAATTGTGATCTCCTTACTGAAGAACAACTGATTACCAAAATTCCGCATATAGTTTGTGTAGGCCCTTAACGTGTACCTGCCGGATTGAAGTTTTTCTGACAGAGGAAAATCACCATTTCCCAAACCATTATAAAGTTTGACAATCCGGCTATCTATAATTTTTAAATCGGGAGAAATCAGTTCAACATGAAGATTGATGCTATTTGAGGAAAGTAACTGGTTAAAAGCATCGATGAGGTATGCTTTGAACCAGATATCGTCGCCAGGGTAATATGTCTCCCGATCGGTATGTAAATAAACTTTTTCAAGAGTCAACAGGCTTGCAGTGTCTGAGGGGACTAGTGATTTGACTGTATTCCTGCTGATCTTTTCAAATTCACCTGCATGATCTTTAATAACTTCCTTTTTTATTTTAGGATTGCCATTCATGATGTCAATCCCGTCTATAAGTAATTGAAAATCATCGGCCCACAATTTCCCAGTTCCGGAAAGCAATGCGCCGATTTTAATTGTGGCAGAATTTTTGGGAAGTATCAATTTAACGGAATATTGCTTCCAGTCTGACGTGCCATGAATATTCCTTTGCTGCATATTATCGAATTTCAGACCGACTCTTTCTCCGTCAATCCTTAGCATTAACCCTACTTGTCCGTTCTCAACATTCTGATACTTCAGGTAAGCCCGTAGTTCAATTTTTTTCCCTTCGTATATTGCAGGAATTGAATATGCCACACAACCAAAAGAGCCATAGTTCAATTGTCCGGAAGGTTGTATTAACACGGAAGCTGTGCCGGAGTGTTTTTCCGTAAGATCGGGTTTCACTATATAGTTGTCTGTACCCCACTTGTACCACTTGTCAGGAAGCTGATCTCTGGTGGTTATTCTTTCAAAGCCAAAATTGAAATCAGTTTTGTTTTCATTCTGAGCTGTTACGAAGAGGTAAAACCAAAGGAATACAACGGATAAAATTGTTTTTTTCATATGATCACTCTCAGTAAATACATTTTGTTATTAGAACAGAGATCCCTTATTCCGCTTCGCTTCATTCGGAATGGATGTTCTTCTATGGAAAAACGAAGAGTTATTCCTGTACAACAGGATGGAGACCGGCAAATTGCGGTCAGTATTAAAACAAATATGCTGGAAGTCTTCAAGATTGATTCAGGTTTGGTCTATTTGTTTATTAATGGATTCACAAATACCGTACCAGAATTAAAAGGAGAAAGGAGAAAGGAAAAAGGAGAAAGTATGTAAATCTTCAGGGTTTTTCCGACATGAAATCAAAAGCGCCTTTTCTAAGGTTGATGCCATATTCAAGCCAGGCTTTGAGACACGCAAGGAAGTTCGCCCAGCCTTCAGTGTTTCCTATGAGCCATTTTATTCCGGCTTCATCATTTTCCCTGCTTTTTTCAGTGATTGAAACCAGAGTTGAGTTTTTTGCTTTTGGTGTAAGCGTTATTTCGGTTAACAACTCAATGCCGTCACTATCCCAATAAAAGGTTATGAATTTGTTCTTTTCAATCTTCCCTGTACGAATAGGTACATCCATGGCAAACTCCGGGAAACGCCAGATGATTTTTTTGTTTTCCTCCATCCTTCCACTGGATTTGGATATGAAATAATTCGTCATTTGTGCCGGATCAATGATCGCTTCAAATACCTCATTCACAGGTTTTGATATTTGAATTGCTGCTTTAACTGCCAAAGTTTTGGTTTTCATTTTAATTGGGTTTTTCTATAAACTAAGTCTGATCTGTAAATCTCACTAACAATTCCGATAAAGTGATTGTTTATTAACAACAAAACAATAGATTAAAATTTATTGCCGCAATCCTCCATGCCTCCGAATTCCACCTGGATAGTTGAGTGTTCTATACTGAATTGTTCATGCAGATGATGCTGGATAGAGCTTATAAAGCTGACATTTGTCGGTTCGCAGGTTGTGAGATGTACTGTAAGTGCAGCATCGGTTGTTCCCAAAGACCAGATATGCAAATCGTGAACTCCTGCAACTTCCTTTAATCCAGAAAGATAATCCCTTACCTGCTCAATCTTTATATTATCAGGAACTGCATCAAGAGCAAGATTAACTGAATCGATCAACAGATTATATGAACTATATAATATAACAGCTATGATTGTAAACGAAACCAATGAATCAATCCATTGGATTCCGCTGAAAGTCATAATAATACCCGCTAAAACTACTCCCAGGGATACAAGAGCATCGGCAACAAAGTGAACAAAAGCGCTTCGTATATTAAGATCATTCTTTTTTCCCTTCATAAATAGCCATGCTGTAAATGCATTTACTCCAATGCCTATCGTTGCCACTATCATCATACTATTCGCATTTACCTGCATCGGTTTATTGATTCTTTGAACCGTCTCATACAGTATAAACCCGACAGCAACCAGCAATAGGATTGTATTAAGCAATGCGATTAGTATTGTTGAACGACGAAAACCATAAGTAAATTTGAGAGTTGGTTTACGTTGTGAAAGAATAATTGCAATCCACGAAAATGCCAGTGCAAGAACATCACTGAGATTATGCCCGGCATCGGCTATTAATGCCATAGAGTTAGAAACATATCCGGAAAGTGCTTCAACCATAACGAATAAAATATTAATGGTAATCCCTATTTTAAAGGCATTACCTATTTTAATGTCATGATTATGAGAATGTTCGAATTCCATAAATCTATTCCGGATGTTAATAATACCTTTTCACCAACCTTTTTTCAGGGCTGGCTCAATATTTTTCTTTTTTCTTGTCTTTCAATATTGATTTAGCCATTTTCCCAAATTCGCGATCTTTTTTACGTTTTTCAGCAATTGTTGTCTGAAACCTTTGCTGTTCTCTTACGATTCTCCTGAAATTTTCAAGTGTATCCTGGTCGATAGATCCATTATTTAAAGCTTCAAGAATAGCGCATCCGGCTTCCGTTGAATGAGTACAGTCAGTGAATTTACAGCTGAGGCTCAGATTAAAAATTTCTTCGAAAGTGGTTCTTACTCCATCACTATTTTCAATCATGCCAAGTTCTTTCATTCCGGGAGTATCTATAATTATTCCACCATTTTCGAGGACAAACAGCTCACGGTGACTGGTAACATGTTTTCCCTTATTTGTACTTTCGCTGATTGATCCGGTTTTTAGTATATTCTTTTTTAGTAAGTTATTAATCAAGGTTGATTTTCCTACCCCTGATGATCCGACAACGCAATAAGTTTTTCCTTTCTGCAAGAAATCCATAACCTCATCCATCCCCTTCATTGAGATATTACTTAAGAGAATCGTTTTAATTCTTTTTTCTCTGGCTTCAAGGTTATTCATTACAGACCGGATCTCAGCATCAGAAGAGAGGTCAATCTTGCTGATTATTAAAACGGGCTCTATCCCAGAGGCATAACAGATGGTTAAGTAGCGTTCCAGTCTGTTGATATTAAAGTTACTGTCAATTGACTGAATAATTAATGCAACATCGATATTCGAGGAAATGATTTGTTTCTCTCCGGTTTTGCCAACTGCCTGTCTCTCGAGAACGGATTTCCGTGGAAGAACTTTATGGATTATTGCTGAATTTGAATCATACAAGTTCATAGCCACCCAGTCTCCGACTGCAGGAAAAGCGGCTCTTGAATCAGCAGTAAATCTCAAATTTCCGGTTATCTCGGCTTCATATTCATCATCTCCGGTAGAAACAACATATCTCTCGCGGTGTTCCTGCGTTACTCTTCCAACCGTAAATTCTGACAAGTTGTTTTCCCGCATAAAACTCCCCATTTCAGTATTATATCCCAGATCCGTAAGCGTCATAGTCATCTGTTTACCACAAAAATATTTTTTACTTTTGCATCCTGGTACGGTTCAATGCATGCCGTCAGCTTTGGCAATTTTTCGCACTTCCACACTGTTGCCATCACCTTGTAAAACCGGGCAGCCTTTGGCAAATTCCACTGCTTCGTCAACAGAATCAGCCTTAACGATAATATACCCGCCTACTGTTTCCCTTATTTTACCAAAAGGCCCTGTTGTTACAACATTATTTGGCCAGACAACTCTGGCATCTGCGAAGGGCAGACCATTTCCACCTGATAATTTATTCTGGGCAGCTATTCCGCCCATCCAGTCCCTGGTTTGCTTCATCCAGATTTGTATCTGTTCGGGTGAAGCAACCTTAAGACCGTCTTCGTGTCTGAAAATCAGTATAAACTCGTCCATTTTTTTGGTTTTTGATTGTCTGCTTAATGCAGACTTGTTTTACATTTATTTTACTATACCCTGATGACAAATGAATTTCATATAATTGGACACAATAGGTGAAAAATAATCTTTATTACGAAGATGGAAGAATGGAATAATCTGTAAATGAATGGTTATAATGTTTTGTCTGTATAAGCGTTCTCAGGATTTTGTTCGATGACAAACGAATATCAATTTATCTTCTCGTCAAAGTTGAACATCCACTGAACGCCATATTTATCTGTACAGCTGCCGTAAAAACCTCCCCAAAACATGTCTTGCAGAGGCATAGTTATTTTACCAGCTGCAGATAATGCATTAAATAATCTTTTGGTTTCCTCTTTTGTATCGGGTTCAATATTAATATGAATATTGTTTCCAAAATTCAAATTAAAACCCATTGATTCCGGAGCATCAGTTCCCATTAATATGTGGCCGCCTGAAATTTGTAATTCAATATGTACGATCAGGTTTTTATCTTTGTCCGGTGCAAGGGGCATCCCTTCTTCCTGAGGAAGATCAGCGAAACGCATGATACCCCTTCCTCCGAAATCCCCTCCGAAAACTGATCTGTAAAAATTGAAGGCTTCCTCAGTATTACCGGGGAAATTGAGATATGTGCTGACTCTTGCCATAATTAAGTGGTTTTATTTTTTCCGGTTAACAATCAGTACTGAATATTTGTTTACAAAATCAGTTCAAAAACGTTACAAATAATTATGCCAAAAGATTGTACGTTGATGACGAAGCGCGATGTTCAAATGTGAAATATTACATATTCGCTACTTGCACCTTCTTCATTTATAACCGATGCTTTTTTCCTTATTTTCAATGATCCGGAATTTTACTATACTGCTGATCAGTTCAAACGGGATTGGTTTGTCAATAGAAAACCGTATAGAACTCTTTGCTCCTTTGTAAGCCGCAATTTCATTTTTAAATGTCTCATCACCTGATGGTGCGGGATAAAGACCGATGTGATTCTTAAAAGCTGCAAAGTGAATCAGATTTCCCCTGAGCGTAAAAGTAGGCATCGCATATTTTATTGTTTCACTTGCTTCAGGAGCAGCTTTTCTAATTTCGGTGCGAATTTGTTCAAGAATTCTTTGTGTCTCTTTTGGAAAACCGGCTATATACTCGTCAATGCTGTTAAATTTTTTAATCGTGGTTGTCATAACATTTCAGGTCATTAAGTTAACTAACTCATCCTTAAAACAACGAACAGAAAAGACGATGTCTTTGTTGCCTCTGACCTTTAAATAATTTTTCTTGCCAGGAAAAAAAATCAGCGTTTTTTAGTTTTTTGAAGATTTTCCTTAACCCGGAATTTTACAATTTCTGTAATCAGGTCAAAAGGAAGAGGTTTTTCGATCGGGAATTTTACCGAACCTTTTGCTCCTTCATAAACTGACAATTCCTTTTTAAATGCTTCAATTCCTGATGGCGTCGGATAAAATCCAATGTGATTTTTAAATGCGGCAAAATGAACCAGATTACCATTAAAAGTAAATGTTGGTATAGCATATTTAATTGTCTCTTCAGCTTCCGGTGCAGCTTTCCTGATCGTTGCCCGAAGATGGTCAAGAGTTTTTTGAGTCTCTTTTGGGAAACTTGCGATATACGCATTAATGTTGTTAAAAATTGTCCGGCCGGGTGTCATAATTTGTGGTTTAATAAGGTTATTTTAAATGGGTTCCTTAATCTAACACTTCAATCGGAAAAAAACAAAATTGCACTTTTAAAATTTTTCTTGTATTCAACAGCCCTATAAATGAAAATGATGTTATAAATTTTTCATATATCCATACCTTCAAATCCGGCCACTGTTTCCAGGATATGTTTTTATAATTTGATAATTATCGACGGTTGAATAATTTTCTTTAAAGTCTTCATTGTATCCACTATGGAAAGATTTGGTCTCTTATCTGAAGGTTTATCTGAAACTACCAGAGATTCCTCAGAGGAGTTGATAAATATGATCTTAAGTATAAATGAAAAATAGCCGCTCCTGCTCTCTCCTTTTTTTATTTCAGGAATATGTTTCTGAAGCTCAAGTTTTTCAATCGCTTGAAATTCATACTGAGTAATTGAATCACCAATTCTTTTATTTATGCATGTTCTGGTGAATTCAATATCACCAATAGGTTTTATTTGTTTTAACCCTGATTTTATTCTGAAAAGCAGGTAATAATATAATCCCAGAAAGAGAGGTAATGAGAATAGTGTTAATATAATAATCTTAATATTCAGGAAATTCAAACATATTTGAAACGAAAGCATAAATAAGGGATATACAGCTCCAAAAATCAGGGCCAATCTTCTCTTTTTCTGACCAAAAATTTTGGGGTCATAATAGTTGATCTGATAAATATTAAACCGGCTCATAGGGCTAAGTGATCTTTAAGAAGGATATCATTCATTATAGTATTTATCTTTCCAATACCACCACTTCAGTTTTTCCTTTTCGTATTCTGTTTCAGTCGCATAGTAAACTGCGCAACGAAAAGTATAAAGCATGCAAATATCATGAGTCATTCTGGTTATTGTATTTAGCCTGTTATATAGAATTTTGGGATTCTGTCCTTTAAGATCATCAACGCTTCTTAATCCTATATTCCAAAAATCAAGTGAGCAGGCTTTGCCAACACCCGGAATTGTCTGAAACTGTTTCAAAACTTTAGTTTTCGCCATAGTAATTTTTTTTAGAGCTTTTTTTATTCTTTTTCAAGATTCTCAATCTCTTCTATCTCCAAATTTAGCTTTTTAAATCGCTCATAAATTGAATATTTAAAAGTAATATACATTGATGAGAGAAAAACCAGGACTATTAATAACAATGGGATAATTGATACAAAATTCGGGCTAAAGTTCATACTATGGATAATCATCAATAAAAAGCCTGCTATCGCGAAAGGCATTAGCATGTATCTAATACGTGTCTTTTTTATCTTATACTTCTCCAGTTGTGCAATTTCTTTTTTTAAGGTTAATACCGGCATTGAAAAATCTATCTTACGAATCAATATAAAATATTTGATATCCCAGATGTACGTAATTGTATAGACAGGTAAAAACAATGCTAATCCGATATAAAAACTGATAGAAATATAAAACTGAACATTCAGAACAAGTAATGCTATTACAAATATAAGAGGAGAAAGTATACTATATCCTGCCTGGATTTTAATCCAGTTTAATCTTCTTCGCGGTTTTGAAATTAACATCAAACGCAAAATTTCCTTGTTAAGCCTGGTGTTTTGCGTTATTTTTTTATCGTATTGCTGCCATATATTTTGTAATTCTGATAGTTCCATCTTAGTCAGTTTTTTGAAATTGCTAAATTCTTAATCTCTTCTTTTATACGGCTTATTCTTGTTCCGACATTTGTCTTTGAAATTCCGGTAATATCTGAAATTTCATCATGAGAATTGCCATCGAGGTAAAGCAGTATTATTGCCTTATTCAGTTGATTTAATTCATCAATACACTGATATAAAATCTCAGTATGTGAAGAATCCTGCGGTTCTAGTATCCAGCTCAGACTCTCAACCTGCTTAAGGTCTTCAAGGAAAAGCAATTTGTTTTTTTCCCTTTTACGTCTGGAATTCATTGATGTATTTAATGCTACCCGATAAATCCATGTTGATATCTTGGAGTCGCCCTTGAATCTTCTAAAAGATTTCCAAAGTTCAAGTGTAATATCATTGATCAGGTCTTCTTTATCCTGGAATGTCTTTGAATATGCTCTGGCTATCTTTAAAATAATCCCGATATTTTTCTCTAAAATATCAAGGAAATGGTCTTTTTCTATATTATTTGTCATTTTTCATACTGTTACTGTTTAGGTAAACAAATCATACTTCGATCACAATTTATCCAATTAGTAACAGGCCAGGCCAGAAAATCACATTCTTCAGGGAAATTTTTCTGCAAAAACAAATAAAATAGCTGATTTAGCATTTTTATTTGTAATGGATTTCAATTAAAGTAAAGATAATCCGGAGTTAAAAATCTATTTTTTTCATAAGTTCTTCATAGCTTTCAATAATCTCATCCGCACCTGCTTCTGTCAGGAAGTGTCTTTGAAATGAGCTGGTTAATCCATACACGAAACAACCTGCATTTTTGGCAGAGATTATTCCGTTTGGTGAATCTTCAATCACAAACGAATTCCCTCTATTCGCGGGTAGTTTTTCAAGAGCTTTCAGATAAGGTTCAGGATAAGGTTTATGCAAAGCTGTATCCACTTCTGTTATAACAAGGTCAAACATTTCCGATATATGATAAATATCGTCAATTAATCCAAGACTATACAATGAAGTTGAACTTACAAGTGCTGTATGAATTCCTTTATTTTTAACCTTATCGAGAAAAAGTAAAAAGCCATCAATGAGTTTTAATTCCTTTATGATCTCTTCAAAAATCTGTTTTTTAGAATTCTGTAGCAATTCAGAGGAATGCTTCAGGTTATCGAGACTGTTTGAAATATAATCAAAAAAAATCTTATCTGTCCGCCCTTTATAATCGTCAAAAATGGTTGCAGGATAAGATATATTGAATTTTTCCAGAACGATTTTTTTTGCTTTTGCATGGACCGGTTCCGAATCGATAACTACGCCATCAAAATCGAAAAGAATTGTTTTAATATCAACCTTCATAAGCCTATCAACTTAAAATATCTTTCCTGAGATTTAGCCTGACTGTCGGTCATTTATTTTCTGGATTAACCCACAGAAACCGACATATCAGTTCTTTTATCATGTGACAAAAAATAAATATCATATATTAAAATCATTAATACCTATTAAAGGGGCCGGCCAATCTCCCAATGAAGACCAAAAGGATCGACAAGTCGTCCCAGCCGCCAGCCATGATCTTCACCTACAGGGAAAACCTGGATTGCGCCGGATTCCAGGGCCTGATTGAAAACAACATCCGGATCTGACACAGTTAATATCATCCTGACAGTACCTCCTCCGAGTGACTCGGGACTTAAGCCTTTGTCAGCTCCATTGCTTACCCAAAGCTCTGCTCCACGGATTGAAAGCTTCACAACCAGATCTCCATCCGGTCCATCCAGCCGATAGACCTCGATTGCTCCAAAAGCGGATTTGTAAAACTCTACTGCCTCCATTCCGTTCCTAACCGTCAGCCAGGGTGCTATTGAGTTTTGGATACCACCTTTCGCGGTTGAATTTTTTCTTGTCTTTTCAGTCATTGTTTATTCAAATTGTTAAATTAAGAAAGGATATTTATTACCTTAATATTATCCAATTATTTCCAGATTTCAGCAACCTGAGATATTTTTTCCACGGGATTGACATTTATTTCAGAAATCAGGATTGTATTCCTGTTTTCATTTCGCCAGGTTCCTGGTGTGGATTAAAAGATCCGGTCCCCCAATTTGCCCATGACCCGGAATCACAATTTTAGCTGTTTTGAATTTTTTTATCAATTTATCAATGGTCCCCGGATAGGCAATTAAGTCACCATCCGCAGTATTTCCGAGATCAACCGAATTCAGACTTTTAACCATACATCCAGGGAATAATATTTTCTCTGACGGAATCCAGACAACTATATTATCAAGAGAATGAGAAGCTCCTAAAAAGTAGCAATCGATCACTTTATTACCCAAAGATAATTGGAGGGAATCTTTAAAGCCATGTGCCGGAACCGCAAGATTTTTTGACCTTGCTATATCAATTGTCTTTTGGTTGGCATAAGAGTCGATTCTCAGGCTTTGTAAATATCCTAATCCTCCCATGCAGTCATTATGCCAGTGGTTGGGAATAAATCCGGCAATATTAAGTCTCATATGATTTTGCAGATATGTGACCAGGACCATTGTGAGTGAATCGGTCCATGGCGTGTCAAAAAGATATGCATTGGAGTGGTTTATAAAGATCAACCCATTGGCAGCAATTCTTCCATAATCGGGTAAGTTCGCATATGAGACATGGACATAAGCATTA
>Ga0302164_10000150_pt1 | contig 25671 bp, 19 predicted proteins | sample I_Fen_E3_1_FD_193500 | JGI IMG/M metagenome (GOLD analysis project Ga0302164, IMG submission 193500) | Peat permafrost microbial communities from Stordalen Mire near Abisko, Sweden - I_Fen_E3_1 | ecosystem: Environmental > Terrestrial > Soil > Wetlands > Permafrost | place: Sweden: Abisko...
TGTTTATCTTTGCTCATGTTATATATTTAGAGTGTGGTAACTTCAAATATACAACTTTGGAGCTGATTTGAAAAAATTGGCTCCTTTTTTTATTCTATCTGCAAACTTTTACCGGACAACAATAATTCGGATATATAATTCTAACCTGAGGAATGGAACTTGTATCCAAAACAGACAACTTTCTCCCTTAACCTGCATATTATGACAGAGCTATAAGTGCAGAAAAAGAGTGATGGCGATCAATTAAATTTGATCGCCATCGCTTTATCTTATACGCAAGCATCTATTTTTTATTTCCATCTAGCTCCCTTACCATGCAAACTTTTCTTCTTGAATGTAAGAATATACAAATTTAGCAATGGAAGATAAATATCAAAAAGCAGTAAGGTAAACAGGTATTTACGTCCACCAAAATACTTAGAAGAACGATTTATAATACAAAGTTGAATAATGAGACGTGCCAGAAATAAAACCCCGGCAGCTATCTGTATTATAAGACCCCCAAATACCAATGCTGCAATAAACGATAGATAAAACAGTCCGCGTGTTATTGGTTCAAGACTTAGTCTGAATTTGCTGGATCCTTTATAATAAGATGACACTGATAAATGGCGTTGTTTTTGATAAAGCCACCCTCTGAATGTTGCATTAGGTTCCGACCAAGTAATGCTATCTGAAGAAATTTCAACTCGTGTATTGCTGGAATTGCTGGCTTTATTTACCATCAAATCATCATCACCTGAACTCAAACCCAAAGTCGCGGCAAATCCTTTCTGAGCGAAAAAGGTTTCTTTCCGGTAAGCTAAATTACGCCCGACTCCCATGTAAGGCTTACGAACAGCAGCCATTCCCAAATACTGTAAAGCAATAAACAATGTGTCGTAAGTGATCAGCTTGTTTAAAAGTCCCTTCTTTTCAATATAGGCTCCGTAACCCAAGATGAATTCAGTTTCGGGAGTAAAATTACGAACCATCCGTGCAATCCAGCATTTATCTTCAGGCATACAATCTGCATCCGTAAAAAGCAATAAATCGTTTTTTGCTGCCTTAACGCCCAATGTCAGTCCGAGCTTTTTAGTACTCACATTATTTGCCCCTACAGGAACAAAAGTAGTACGTAGATTAGAATATTCAACTGATAAGTCGTTCAGCAAATTTTCGGTATCATCAGTAGAACCATCATTGATAACAATAACCTCAAAATTCGGATATTCTTGTTGAAGAACAAAAGGGAGGAACTGACGAAGATTTTCCGATTCATCCTTAGCACAAATAATTACCGAAACAGGTGGTTGTTGTGTTTGAAAAGAGATTTTATCTTTCTTTATTTTAGTGCGGAGACGTAAAACTCCATTCAAATATCTGATATAAAAATACAGTTGATATAAAAACACTAGAAACAACAGCCCCAGAGCTATCAGTTCCATCAAAGAGAAAGAAAATCCGTAAAATTCCATTATGTCAAGTTATCAATAAACAGTTGTCAGCGTACCAGTTCGTCGGATGTATATGCCTTCGGTAATTTACGCAGGTTGTACTGCGATGCCATGATCTCACCATATGCTCCGGCAGAACGTAAGGCAATCAAATCACCACGCTTGGTTTGGTTCAAAACAAATCCTTTTGCAAAAGTATCAGACGATTCACAAATAGGACCAACCACATCGTATTCTTCTGTTGGAAGCTCTGAACTTAAGTTTTCAATGTGGTGATAAGCCTGATACAACGCCGGACGGATTAAGTCGGTAAAGCCGGCATCCAGAATGGCAAACTTTTTAGAGCTTCCCTGTTTTACATACAATACTTTCGAAATCAAACTACCACATTGAGCCACAACTGCACGTCCCAATTCGAAATGTAAAGTCTGGTTCGGCTGAAGTTGTAAATGATCGCGAAAGATCTTGAAATATGCTCCAAAGTCCGGAATCGGGAAATGGTTGGGGTGTTCATAGTTGATACCAAGACCACCACCAACATTGATATGTTCAAGTACAACCTTGCGTGATGAAAAATATTCCTGCAGTTCATTAATACGAACACACAGTCCTTGAAATGAAGTTAGATCAGTTATTTGAGAGCCAATATGAAAATGAATACCAATGAGTTTTACATTTGCCAATGTAGGAAACAAACCAATAACCTGATCCAGATCCGACATATTGATGCCAAATTTATTTTCGCTCAATCCTGTGGTAATATAATGATGCGTGTGAGCACTTACATTCGGATTGATACGAAGAGCTACTTTAGCCACCTTAGCTTTTGCAGCAGCCAGCTCATTGATTACTTCCAGCTCTGGGATTGATTCTACATTGAAACAAAAAATGTCATTATCCAGACCAAGATTAATTTCCCAGTCAGCCTTACCAACACCGGCAAAAACGACTTTAGACGAAGGTATACCGGCATCAATAGCCGCCTGAACTTCACCACCACTAACGCAGTCAGCACCAAGTCCTGCATTTTTAATCACTTTAAGAATATCTGAATTGACGTTTGCTTTCATAGCGTAATGCACGTGAAAGTCATGTCCTTGAGTTTGAATGTTTATTTCATCCAACGTTCTACGTAGCACATCCAAATCGTAATAATAAAATGGAGTTTGTATTTCGTTGAATTTTTGGATAGGATAATTTGCTTTAATCATAAAATAGTTACGAGTATATAGTTACAAGTTACAAACATGCTTGTTGATAACAAACCTGCGCAACAAGACTTTGGATTCAATAATAGTTGAAAAGTATTTATTATCAATTAAACAGTGCTGTGCTTAATGCATTCAAAGCACGTTTTTTATCTTCTGCTTTAATTAAAAATGAAATATTATAGTTACTGCCTCCATAGGAAATCATTCGAACCGGAATCTCGCTCATTGCACCAACCACTTTGGCCTGAAATCCAATGTTCTCGAAATGCATATCACCAACAACACAAATGATAACCATATCTTTGTCGACTGTAACTGTTCCGAATTTTTTCAGATCGTTTACAATCTCGTCTAATCGTTTTGCATTATCTATAGTAACTGAAACTCCAACTTCTGAAGTTGTTACCATATCAATTGGGGTTTGGTACGATTCGAATATTTCAAATACTTTGCGCAAAAAACCATGAGCTAGCAACATACGCCCGGATTTGATTTTAATGGCCGTAATTCCGTCTTTTGCTGCTACCGCCTCTATTTTTCCTTTTTTACTTTGAGTAGAAATTAATGTTCCATGTGCTTTAGGCTCCATGGTATTAAGTAGACGAACTGGAATATTATTCAGTTTAGCAGGCAAGATACAAGTAGGATGTAGGATCTTTGCTCCAAAATAAGCTAACTCCGCCGCCTCTTCAAAATGCAAAATCGGAACTGGCCTTGTATCATCCACAAAACGAGGATCATTGTTATGCATCCCATCAATATCCGTCCATATTTGAATTTCATCAGCTTTTATCGCAGCTCCTACCAACGAAGCTGTATAATCACTGCCACCACGTTGCAAATTATCTACTTCACCGTAAAAGTTTCGGCAAATAAATCCCTGAGTGATATAAGTAGTATTGTCTGGTTGCTCAGAAAGCTGAATAGCTAGATTTTCGGCTATGTACGTTGTATCCGGTTCAGAATTTTTATCTATACGCATAAATTCCAACGCTGGAAGCAAGGCACTCTTTTCACCCATTTCAGTCAAGTAAAGTTGAAAAATGGTTGTGGAGAGTAATTCGCCTTGAGCCAAAATAGCCTTTTCTTCAAACAGGGTAAAAACCGATTTAGAGAAAGAACGAAGGTATTCAAAAAGTGATTTTACGATGGTTTTAGCTTCGGACTTGCTTTCGACAGTCGAATATAGTTCATCAATTACGCCAGAATATTTTTGTTCCAAAGCATTAATACGTTCTAATGCACCCGATGTATTGTTTTTGTAAAAATAGTCTGCTATTTCAACCAAACTATTAGTTGTTCCCGACATGGCCGATAGAACGACTATTTTTTGTTCTCCATCACACACTAACTTAGCAACATCTCTCATACGGGCGGCTGAACCTACGGACGTTCCACCGAATTTTAATACTTTCATTTCTTTCGCGTTAAATGTATATTGTACAAAATAAAATTAGCCACAAAAGTAATATTTTTTTCTCAATAATTTTTCATTTGATATTTCGATAATTTCCGCTACATTTGCAAAAAAAAGGATTCAATTCATGAGGAAAAGGATGGTTTTAATATTCTTGTCATTTTTCTGCATAAGTATGTGCACTTATGGCATAGATGCATGGATCCGGATCAATCAACTTGGCTACTTACCCAACGATCAAAAAAAAGCAACACTAATTAGTGAATCAGAGATAACAATCAAACAGTTTACAATCTATGACGCTCTCACCAATCAGGAACTAGGTTCATTTAAGTCGGTGATATCTCATGGAGAGTTTGAAAATTTCAAAAGCACTTACACACTTGACTTTTCGTCATTTAAGCTGCAAGGGGCATTTTATATAAAAGCCGATTTTATCTATTCACCAACCATATATATTAATAAAAATACTTATCGTAACGCAGCTGACTTTCCGCTAAATTATCTGCGGTTGCAACGTAACAATTACAACCCGGAGCTTTACTCGGAATCTCACCAATACAACACCTACGAAGCAACTGACGAGTCCCATAAAATAGCTTCTGAAACTGTCGCTGAACAAGAGGACCTGTCAACATCAAAATCGAGATATGCCAGACTGGGAATTCCGGTTGAAGCTTCTACATACTCAAACCCTAAACCTGTAGACGTGCGGGGTGGATGGCTCGAAGCAACAAATTACCTACAATATGGAGCTACTTCAGCCTGTGCTATTTACCAACTTCTATTTGCCTATCAGCTAAATCCCACAGCTTTTGAGGATAAATACGACGCCAACGGTTATAACAAATCAAATGACATTCCCGACATTTTGGATGAAGCAAAATGGGGACTAGACTGGCTAATAAAGATGTACCCAACTAAAAAAAAATTATATCATCAAATAGCAAACGATTTTGATCACGGTTCATTCAGCACTGAAAGTAAAACAGACTATGATCCGGAAACTCCCGTAAACCGCCCAGTATACTTAGCTACAGGAAAGCCACAAGGCGCGTTTGAATACAAAAATAACAGCAATGGAATTGCCTCCATTGCAGGAAAGTATTCTTCAGCTTTTAGCTTAGGAGCAGAGTTCCTGAGCAATTACTACCCATCTTTTGCGGATAGTTTAAAATATAAAGCCATAGAAGCATACGAATACGGCAAAGAAAGTCCGGGAGTTTGCCAGTCTGTTCCGGGAAAGTCACCAGTTTTCTTCGAAGAAGAAAACTGGAAGGACGATATGGAACTAGCAGCCGCTCAACTATATCGCCTCACATTTGACGGCAATTATTTGAAAGAAGCTGTAGACTTTGGACGTATCGAACCTGTATCTCCATGGATGTGCTCCGACACCGCCAGCTATCACCAGTGGTATCCATACATCAATTTGGGGCATTATGTAATTGCAAATGTAGAAAACCCAACTTACCGGAAAGAATTTCTTCAAAACATACTTAATGGTATTCTGCGAATGAACACCTCAGCCGTCGACAATCCATTTAATGTCGCAGTTCCAATGGTCCTCGGTTCAAACAATATGGTAGTGGCTTTAGCTTGCCAATGCCGTTTATACCGTGCAATGACGGGGGATTCTACCTATATAAATTTAGAAACGTCCTTAACCGACTGGCTTTTCGGAAGAAATCCCTGGGGAACAAGTATGATTATCGGATTGCCTAAATCGGGCGTTTATCCTTCCGACTCACACTCAACTCTATCACACAACAGCCATGTTCCGCTTTTGGGAGCGCTAATTAATGGCCCTGTAAACGCAGAAACGTTCAAAACGTTAATAGGGACACATTTATCAAAAGAAGATATATATGATCAGATACAATCCGACTGGGCAGTTTATCACGACGACTACGCTGACTACGCAACCAACGAACCGACTATCGATGGCACAGCGGCTTTGACCTACCTACTATCCTCTAAGCAGCTTGAATCTACCTCAGACAAAACAACAGACTACAATCAATATAAATTCGGAGGGATAACCACTACAGACATGAGTAAAAAACAGCTTTCCCTCGTATTCGCCGGAGATAAATTTGCCGATGGAGCTAAAACGATTTTTAGTACTCTGAAAAACCTAAAAATTAAAGCCTCCTTCTTTTTTACCGGAGACTTTTACCGGAATAGAAAAAATAAATCATTAGTTGAAGAAATCCGAAAAAACGGATGGTATTTAGGAGCAAATTCAGATAAGAATATGTTGTATTGCGCACAAGAAAAACGCGATTCATTGTTAGTCAACAAAAACGAATTTTTGAACGATCTAAAGAACAATTATACAGAAATGGAAAAATTCGGGATAAATAAAAGTCAAGCTCCCTTTTTTCTTCCAGCTCACGAGTGGTATAACGATCAGATAAGTCAATGGTGTAATGAATTTGGAGTATCATTAATAGGTCCAACCCCAAAAACCTTATCAAACGCTGACATCAGCATCCCCGAAATGCGCGACAACTATTATTCCAGTAACGAGATTTTCAACAACATAATAGAAATTGAATCAGAGCAAGGGCTTAACGGATATATACTCGTTTTTCATCTAGGTTCCGACAACAAACGGACTGATAAATTCTATCCGAAATTAAACGCATTACTAACTAAAATTAAAACAGCCGGATATGAATTTATAGATTTATATACCGCTACTAACGTACAAAAAAGCTGTATTATTTCCAGTGCTAAAAACAAAAAAGGAAGGGCTGAATAAGCTCTTCCTTTTCAATGCATTTTAGTAAGGGTGGAGGACGGGTCTCGAACCCGCGACCTTCTGAACCACAATCAGACGCTCTAACCAACTGAGCTACGACCACCGTGTTTTGCGAGTGCAAAGATAATACAGGGTTTGAACTTGTGCAACTATTTTTTTTGAAAAATCAATGTATTTTTTCAACAGACTAATTACCAACAGATAAATTTTAAAATTAAATGAAATATTATATTGCAAACCCCGATTTAGACAAGCAAATTGCAGAAATAAGACGAAAAATACGCCTTTCGATGAACGGAATTGTGTCCGATCAGATGTTCAAAAACGGAATCTCGTACAAGAAAAACTATGGTGTTGACATTCCACGCATCAAAGAAATTGCCAAATTATATATTCCAAATAATGATTTAGCTCAACGTCTATGGGATTTACAAATCCGTGAAACAATGATTATGGCTACATTGTTGCAGCCGATAGATAAATTTTCAGAAACAAAAGCGCAAGATTGGGTAGTAACTTTTGATCAGATTGAAATTGTAGAACAAACCTGCATGAATCTACTATGCAAACTCCCCATTGCACCTTTGCTCTGTAGCAAGTGGGCATTCGCTCCTGAAGTCTGGATACAAATCACGGCTTATATCCTTGCTGCACGGACAGTTTCGGAATTAAGCCAATCAGAAGTCACCAAACTAATAGAAAGAGGATTAAAAATATCAGATACAACAGAGCTACATCTGTACAAAGCCATAGCACTTTATTTCTGTCGCTGTTGTAGAAAAAACAAAGAAACAGCAATTTATATTCAGAAAGCTATAGAATCGTTCTTGCATAGTTCTTCAAGAAGTCAACAATATATTTATACCGAAGTACAAGAAGAAATATTATTTTTAAATATTTTATAGCAAAGAAACAAGCTAAAAGTTGTACTTTTGTTCGTCCCATTCATATTAAATGAAAGAAGAAGTTTCATACGAATCGATTAAGGAGGCTTTCACCGAATATATCCAAAAGCACAAACATCGGAAAACACCCGAACGCTATGCTATTTTGGAGCGGATATATTCGTACGAAGGCCATTTTAATGCTGATATTCTGTATAATGCCATGAAATCCGAGTATCGGGTTAGTCTGGCTACTATTTATAACACACTCGAGCTTTTGATCGATTGCAAGCTTATCATTAAACATCAGATTGGTGGTCAATTTGCTCAATACGAAAAAACTTTTGGGAATAACGCACATCATCATCTGATTTGTACCAATTGCGGGAAGGTAAAAGAATTTACCGACAAGCAACTACGGCTAGCAATTCAGAACCGAAAATTTGCTCATTTTCAGATGTCACATTATTCTCTTTATTTATATGGACTATGCCAGAACTGTAAAACAGCTCTTAAACGGTCCTGAATTACAAAGAACAGGATTAATTGTATTTTTATTGCTCAATAACATATTCTCTTGACACGGAAAGATCAGCTTTATATTAATATTCCAATAAAGCATTCTGGACAGTAAAAGAAACAAATTAAAAGAAACACATGAAAGTTGATGTTTTATTAGGTCTCCAATGGGGGGACGAAGGAAAAGGAAAAGTAGTAGATGTACTTACTCCCAATTACGATCTTATTACACGTTTCCAGGGCGGTCCGAATGCAGGTCACACCTTGGAATTCGAAGGAAATAAATTTGTGTTGCGTTCTATTCCTTCGGGAATTTTTCAGGGTGACAAAGTCAATATTATTGGCAACGGCGTAGTGCTTGATCCTGCTTTATTTAAAGCCGAAGTTGATGCTTTAGAAAAATCCGGTCACCCATTGACCGACCGACTGAAGATATCTAAAAAAGCTCATCTCATTCTGCCTACCCACCGCTTATTAGACGCTGCATACGAAGCAGCCAAAGGAGGTGCCAAAATCGGAACAACAGGAAAAGGAATAGGACCAACTTACACGGACAAGATAAGCCGTAATGGCGTACGCGTAGGCGACATACTTCATAACTTCGAAGACAAATACAATACGGCTATTGCCCGTCACAAAGAGATTTTGAAACAATACAACTTCGAATATGACCTGCCTGCACTTGAAAAAGTTTGGTTTGAGGGATTAGAATGTATTAAGCGCTTTGAATTGATCGACAGCGAGCATTATGTAAACGAGGCTATCAAAACGAACAAAAAAGTATTGGCAGAAGGTGCTCAGGGCACTATGTTAGACATTGATTTTGGTTCGTACCCTTTTGTGACTTCATCCAACACCATTTGTGCCGGTGCCTGTACAGGATTGGGAATTGCTCCACGCAACATTGGTGATGTATTTGGTATTTTCAAAGCATACTGTACCCGTGTTGGTAGCGGCCCCTTCCCTACCGAACTTTTCGACGAAGCTGGTGACAACATGCGCAAGATTGGATATGAATTTGGCTCGGTTACCGGACGTCCCCGTCGTTGTGGCTGGATTGACCTGGTAGCATTGAAATATGCGGTTATGATCAACGGTGTTTCACAGCTAATCATGATGAAAAGCGACGTACTTGACACCTTTGATATAATCAAACTCTGCGTTGCATACAAAATAGACGGCAAAGAAGTGGAAGAATTTCCTTATGATCTAAATGACGGTGCAGAACCTGTTTATGTAGAACTACCGGGTTGGAAAACTGATATGACAAAGATGCAGAGCGAAGACGAATTCCCCGAAGAGTTTAATGCATACCTCAGTTTCTTGGAAGAAGAGCTGGAAGTTCCGATTAAAATTGTATCGGTTGGACCTGATCGCGACCAAACCATTATTCGTTATCAGGAATAATTTTATTCAATTTTTCTTATTAAACGTTCCGTATTCTTTAACCAAGAGTACGGAACGTTTGCATTAAGTACCCCTAATTCTCAATGAGTATGAACGTTTCCGATAGTTTTTGAGATCGCTTTTAGTCTCTAACGGAAGAAACTGACACTTTGTCTCTTGGCAAGGATTTTGATGAAAGAATTACACAAACATTAAAATTAGAATCTTATGTTCATTGGTTATATTATTTTCGGTGTCTTTGCTTTGATTAGCTGGTTAATTTCAAGTAACCTAAAATCAAAATTCGAACGTTATTCAAAAATTCCTATTCCACGTGGAATGACAGGAAAGGATGTGGCAATGAAAATGCTACGTGATAATGGTATTTACGATGTACAGGTGATTTCTACCAACGGACATCTGACCGACCACTACAACCCTCTTACAAAAACAGTAAACCTGAGCGAAAATGTATATGCATCAAGCAGTGTAGCTGCAGCTGCTATTGCTGCGCATGAATGTGGTCATGCCATACAGCATGCTACAGCTTATGCCCCGCTTACATTGCGATCCAAACTGGTTCCCATGGTTAACTTCGCATCCAATTGGATGCAATGGGTGCTGCTGGCTGGTATTCTGATGGTGAACACTTTTCCACAATTGCTATTAGCTGGCATTTGTTTATTTGCCATCACCACGCTGTTTAGTTTTATTACTTTGCCGGTGGAAATAAATGCCAGCGCACGAGCATTGACATGGCTCAACACCGCAGGCATTACCAACTATGACACACACGACCAGGCGAAAGACGCGTTGAAAACAGCAGCTTACACCTATGTCGTAGCAGCACTTGGTTCTTTAGCAACTTTGGTATATTACATATTGATCTTTATGGGAGGAAACCGGAGGTAAATCGGAAGCTAGTAACTTTTAGCAGATAATAAGAAGTAAAAACAATAAGAATAGTTGAAAATGAGGAAATAAAAAATTATTTCCTCATTTTTACTTCATTTGAGTTCCGGTATTCTTTTCAGAATTCGAATAATTTGTTACCTTTGCAGCCACAAAAAAGGCTCCGTAGTTCAGCTGTATAGAACGTCAGATTCCGGTTCTGGAGGTCATGGGTTAGAATCCCATCGGGGTCACTTAATATAAAAACGCAATTGTTATAAACCAGACAATTGCGTTTTTTGTTTATTCTGATTAGAACAGGCCTTAGATTCAAGCCCTAGCTACCGCCAGAATACAAACAGATCAGATAATTCGAAGTCACCTGATCTGTATAAAACTAGACAAACAAGCTCTACATCACCCTTTATCAGCAATGATAAGTGTAGACGGAATAGTTGTCAGCCAATGGCTTTTGGTATCAATCAGGTATTTCCAACTTTCCACACTGATTAACATCAAACTGTGCTGCTGAATAAAATCGGCACTGACAGATCGTTCATTCATCATACGTATATGATTGGGGGCTATTTGTTCAATAGCACGAATCGATTCTTTTAGCTCCGCATTTTTATTGATCTGATTATTCATATCGATAAAGGAAATTTGCGAACCGGAGAAATTGATCATTTTCTGAGCAAAACCGATCAGAAAAGTATCGTTCGGAGTAATAACCGGAATGCAGATAGTATCCGTTTTGCTAAACCCTTTGTCGATAAGCACCCCTACCGAGACTTTACTTTTAGCAATAATGGATCGCGTTCTTTCGTCGAACGGAGAATTTTCAAAGAGACTTTCTTTCCCTATTACCTGATTCAGGAGTCTGTCGGGATTAATAATGCGGGTGGTGAATCCCAGAATCTTTCCGAGCAGACTTCCTTCGAATATCGACTGACCGATTCCAATCAGAAGCAAATCATATTCGCCTTTGTTCGCCACTTCGGTGATATCGGATTCAATGTCGCTAGTCACTTTAAAAAGCGTGGTGATTTTCTGGTTCAGATATTTCGATTCTTCAAAGATAGGAGCAAAACTCTCACTCTCGTATGTCTCCAGATTAAACTGATGCAGTTTTGCACTAGGGAACAGATGCATAGCCGTAATGCCCGCATCGCCCGTCGTTTCTTTCATCAGGCAGTTAGCCAATCGTACCAACGACTTCCCGGTCTCCGGCTCGCCAAACGAAACCAGAATGCGGAACTTCCGAATCCGGCTTATTTCATCTGCTTTATCTCCGGCTTTCGATTTAAATGCCCAGTTGATCAAATCCAGAGCAGGCCCGGTCATAAAGGTAGTTACCAAAGCCATGATCACCATCATAGCAAATACCTTAGGCGTTAATATCCCTAAGTCATAGCCAATGTTCAGCACTACCAGTTCCATCAGTCCCCGCGTATTCATCAAAGCACCTATAGTCAGACTATCCTTCCAGCTCTGGCGTACAAACTTTGCAGCCAATGCACTACCTATAAATTTTCCGGTAATAGCCACCAGAATGATCAAACCGGTTACTTTCCACAGGTAGGGATCGTTCAAAAGCCCTATTTCGGTGCGTAAACCGGTGAACACGAAGAATAACGGGAGTAGCAGCACCAAAGCCACATCTTCAATTTTCTCAATAAAGATATTACGAAACTTTTGGTTGGCAGGCATAATGGCACCCGCCATAAAAGCTCCAAACAAAGCATGAATACCAATAATTTCGGTAGCCCATGCCGACAGAATAAGCGTTAGAAAAAAGATAGCCACTATGGATTTACTCAGGTTGGCATTCGACGTATGCAGGTCGCCTACCCGCTTCAGAAACGGACGAACGATCTTAATCATCAGAAACACATAAGCCAGTGCCAGCAAAATGGTGTACAACGAACTGACAAACGAACCCGCCTTGGCAATGGCTATAACAGCCGCCAGAATGCTCCAACCTGTAATATCGTCGGCAGCCGCACAGGTTATAACTACCGTACCCAGTCGCGTTTTATGAATTCCCCGTTCCTGTACAATGCGCGCCAGCACCGGAAAAGCCGTAATACTCATGGCTATGCCTATAAACAGTCCGAAAGAAGTAAACCGCACTCCCTCCGGTGCAAAGGACCCGTAGATAAAATAAGCCAGCCCCATACCCAGCGAAAAAGGAAGAATGATACTGGCATGACTAATCACCACCGCATCGTGTGCTTTGTTTTTCAGCACATTGATATCTATCTCCATGCCCACGATAAACATAAACAAGATCAGTCCTATCTGACTTAGAAAGTTGAGGTTGCCTAAAGACTGAACAGGGAAAAGAGCTGCCGAAAATTCCGGAAAATACATGCCTATAAGCGAAGGTCCCAGCACAATACCAGCCAGAATTTCACCAATCACAGTGGGTTGTCCTATTTTTTTGCACATCCACCCAAATAGTCGTGCAACCAATATGATGGTTACTATCTGTGCCAACAAGATAGCCAACGGATGTCCGATGTTTTGCAGCAACGAATGCATAAACTCCACCCAATGCGAGTTACCGGTAGTGGGCAAAACTATTTTAGAGGCTATTTCCTGCTTGGATCCCATCAGGTCAATCCAATATATCAGGGCTGAAAAGCCACCTATAATCAGCACATAAAAAAACACATTTCTAAATTTCTTCATCCTATTTCACTGTATTTGATTTTTAATTTCACGAAACCCGGTTTTGCCACCCGCCTGCACAATTCGCTGCAATGCCCGTCTACTATAAACATGTAAAGCCACAACATCCGCACAAGTCAGGCTGAAGCAACTCGTTTATGCTGTTAACACCTGAGACTGGTCTACTCTCAGCTGGGAGAAATAAACTACATACTCGTCCTTTAAGAGAACAAAGATATCAGGAAAAAACAGACAAACGAATCGGTGGAAACTATTCTGCAGCAAAACCGGAAAAATATGTAACGAATCAGATTTTCACCTTTTCGAGGAAGGCATTACGATACACTTCACTCAGATAAAACATAAGTGGGGTGTTTTGTTCAGCGAGGATGTTGGAAGTTATCTGGTCGGAAGAAAAATGACTCACAATATCAAGAGCTATTATCTCCTGCTTGTTGATGCGACAAAACCGATGAGCAGGGAGTAGTGTTTGCAGCTTTTCAAAAGAGATATTCTTTAAGCAAATACGGGTACCATCTTTGAGCAATGCATCTTTATCCCGACTATCGATGGCCGATGCACGCAGACAACACAGCCGATCGAAATATAATAAGAACTTACCCTGATCAGTATTAAGCTGTACAAACTTTTTGCTCTGTCGGCTATCGCCTATCTGTTTGATGGCTTTTTGGACCGCCTTTTGGAGCCGCTCCAGCTGAATAGGTTTCCGCACAAAGTCCACAGCATCCAAATCAAAAGCCTCGGCCGCATATTCTTTATGAGCCGTAATAAATATCACCGGTTTTCCCTGTAGCAAGTGAGCCAGTTCAATACCATTCATCTGAGGCATTTCAATATCCAGCAGACACAGATCGAACTCCAGACCAGCCAACTCGGCAAGAAACACATCAGGGCGATCGAAAGCTTTTACCACCTCCAATTCCGGAATTTGTTCGCAGAGCATTTTCAAATAGGTCAGCCCCGGCAATTCATCATCGAGCAGCAAGCACTTTAACTTTGTATTCAAAGAGATTTATCGTTAGACGTGTTACAAATACATTTTCTTCCGTGTAGCTATCCAGCCTAAAGTTATCTTCATAGATAATTTTAAGTCGCTGCTCCAGCGTTTTCAGCCCTATGCCTCCCTTTTCCTTTTTCATCGGAGCTCTGGACGAAATTTTATTGGCCACCGTCAGTACAAAGAGGTTATCCTTAAACTCCAACGTGATAGCAATAAAAGCATCAGGGCTCTGAATATCGGCATGTTTGAAAGCATTCTCTATCAGATCGGTGGAGATCAACGGAGCCATTAGTTTTTGTTCATACAAAGGTTCCGAATCGTCAACCCGTGTTTTCACCTTCAGGTCGAACAACGGGCTTACTTTTATTTTATTAATCTCTATCAGGTTTAAAGCAAACTCGATCTCTTCTTTGGGAGTAACAAACTCGCTGCGACTCTCGTATAATATATAATCCAGCACATTAGCCAGTTTATCGATGGCAAAATAGGTCTGATAGGCATGCGACTGGATGGAGTTCAGTATATTTTTAAACAAATGCGGATTCAGCCTGGCTTCCAACACTTCCAACTGCATAGGGTTTACCCGCGCTTTCAGCTCCCCGAGTCGCAATTCGGATTCCTGCTGCCTCTTTTCCGACTTGCGCAACCGCAGAAACAAATACAAAGCCAGACCAATCACAGCCACAAGCAGCAAAACAGCGCTAAGCAAAAGTATAAACCAACTATTCGGAGTCGCAGTCATAAACAATTTTTGTTTCAAAATTAGTTATTTTCATCATACAGACAAAATCAGGAAAGCAGACATGCTTATTTCAGGGAGGATTCATTAAGAGTAGCGCATAAACCAGTACGTTTAATACTAAAACAATTCTTACTGATAGGACGACTTGAAGTTATCCTATCAGCAAAACACGCAAGAAAAAAGCAGACCTATTCTCACGAACTAATCTGCTATCTCATGTTTTACATTTAAACCTAAATAATAATTTTCAGCGTCAATCTCAATCGCAAATATAGCAATTTTTCGAATAAAAAATATCTGGAGGCATAAAAAACTCATTTTTTTGTATCAGAGTTATTAAGCAGGCGAACAATTATCTATCAGACAGAAGTGTAACCCTCTGCTTACTCAGGGCATTAAACACTACATACCAAAATATTACACACCAACAAGATGACTTCAAATCATCCTATCAGTGACAGATAGGTACTATAAAAAAGCAGACCTGTTCTCACGAACAGGCCTGCCGAGTTAACCTTAAATCTAAACTAAAAAAAGATTATGAAAAATCCACGTACAAATATAGTTATTTTTCGATTAAAAAATATTTATTGGTATTAAAATAAAAATATTAAGCTCTAAAATGATCAAGTAAAGGCAGGAGTTCCTATCATGTTCATTGCGTAACATCAGCTAACACTCGCCACAAAACAACACAATAGACTAAAAAGCATACTGATAGAATGACTTTAAGTCATCCTATCAGCAAACGATACAAAATAGAAGCAGATCTATTCTCACGAACAGATCTGCAGCATCACTTAACCTTAATAATACGTAAAACTATGCTTCTGCTTTACTTACGAACGTGAATATACTGTTTTTTTGAATAAAGAGCACAAATGGACAAAAAAGACATCGGTTTTTTACTTCTGAGCTTTTACCGTTCAACCCAAAAAGGCTCAATGATTCCGCAGCGCCACCAGCAGCGCACCGGTAATAAAGGCGGCCACCCACCAGATATAGGCACAGCGAGTGTAGGTATTCAGGATTTTATTGGCAGTTTGAACCGAACCGTTCCGGGGTTTATATCTCCACAGCAACAGGGTGTCGATGGTCATTCCCAGCAAAGACGAATAGCCGATAAGCCCGTGAAAAGTCACTCCTCCCTGAGTTGACCCAAGAATCATGAGGATAGTAGCGGAAATGTCGAGTATAACGCCGATAGTGAAATACAGCAACACATCCGGAGTTATTTGCCGGCGGCGTTGTTCCTTGAAAAATCCGATGGAATAGGATATCAGCGCCAGCGTCACCACCATGGATCCGATTATCGAAAAGACTTTCATTATTGTATTGTTGAATTAAAAATAAGCTGTTTTCTATTACTATTTAGTCTCCGGCATATGCCTACTTGCACCCTGCTCCTACCTGAAAAGGCGCTCCGTATTTTGTATGGCAAAACCTCACTATTCAAATCCGATCTTTTTAGCAGCAAAAGCCGTGCTAAGTTGCAACATAGCCTCACTCTTTACCTGATCCACCTTACTTATTGTGCTCCAGAAACGAATTGTCAGAGAGCAACTTTCGGGAGTGACTTTGGTATATAATATCACCGGTTTGCGGTGTGCTATTACACTCGGAACAACTTTCATTGTGTCATTAATCACCTCATTGATCACGTTGGCATCCAGTTCCTCGCCCGACAGCGAAAAGGTGAGCGTTACCCGTTTCTGGTCGTTACTGTAAGTCCAGTTCACGATATTCTGCGACAGGATAACGCCGTTCGGGATAATGACTTCGGCCCCGTCGGCAGTATTCAACGTACTGGCGCGCAGGCCTATTTCTTTCACCTTACCGGCCTGTCCGCTAACTTCTATCTCATCGCCTATCTGCAACGACCCGTCGAAAATAAGAATGATCCCCGACACAAAGTTATTGACTATGGCCTGCAAGCCCATACCGATACCTACACCCAAAGCACCCAACAAGAAAGTGAGTTTGTCTATGGGCAATCCCGATGCGGCAATAGCCAGCAGGTAACCTCCTATAAGTACCAGCAGACGGGTAATAAGCAAGCGTGAGTGCTGCCCCTTGGTGACAGGCGCCATATCTTCGGTCTCCATGCCCGTTTCGCCAAACAAAAAGCTGATAAGACGTTGCAGGATATGCGCCAGCCAAATGATGGCAAAAAACAGAATCACGCTGATAAGTTGAAAAGAAATGCTTCCTATGGTTCGGGTGCTGGTAAGTATATCCACTACATCGCGACTCATGCTATGGTATATATTCAGGTTGGAAGTAAGCATGATAAGCCAAATAATCACAGTCAGCATTACCAACGGAATGCGGATTTTTTTGATCACCAACAAACCGTCGAACGCTTTATCAATACCTTTTTTCAGCCTACTGCTTAGCAGTTGGAGTAAAATAATTTCGATAATAACCTCAACAAACACAGCCAGCACTACAACCTGCGTAAGTGCCACAATACCAGACATACCCAGTATGCCCGACAAGGAGAACCTACCGAATATATTAAACAAGATACTCAAAGCAGACAAAACAACCGATAGCACCATGGCTGTTTTTATCCACAAAAAATAAGGCCGTTGCTTATTGAGTTTTTTATAAAACAGAATAGAGAAAAAGATAATGGCTGCTTGTATTACCAACATCCACAAGCGGGTTAGCAAGGTCGGTTCGGCAAATAAATAAGTGAGCACATCCACCACAAGCAACGCAAGCAGAGTCATCCAGTGCTGTCTGAAGCCACGGTCTTCCTGCTGCAATAAAATGCGAAATGATACTGCCAACAGCAGAAAATACTCGATGGCTATATACGACGTAGGAGCATAAGCATCAAAAAAAGGCATCAGGCATAACAGCAACAGTAAAATGGACAAAACGGGATGCACGTTGAGGTAACGCAAATGCAAAAAGTCGTAAGATTCTTTTCCTGTACGGATGGTTTTCAACAGCTTGCGCTTGAGGAACAGCCACAGAAAAAGAAGCCCCGCAAACAACAAAATGATAATCCGGTTGCCCCAGGTTTTACTCACATAATAGCCGATTGCTTTTTGTTCGCTGCCAAACATAGTCAGTGTTTTTTTCGTAGAATCGTTGCCTGTACCATCCGGATTAGTCGGTTGCCACAAATAGCCCACTTCCTGACCGAAAAGATGCTGACCGGCTTTATCCAGGCGGGTATCCATCATGTTCAACATATTGGATAAGGTCATAGAGTTGTCGGACACTTTTACTTTCAAGGCGTTCAGACTATCAACATTTGATTTGGTAATACTGTCCGTTCGGGTCCACTTGCGCTCCAGGCGTACCAGTTTGCTGTCGAAAGTATTTCGGAGAACACTATCGGCATACAAAGCCCGGAAGATAGAGTCGTTCAATACTTTTTTCATGCGGAGCTTGGCATGATACACCTTGCTGTATATTTTATTCAAACGCGCCTGAATGCGATCATTCTCGTCATCCAGGGCAGACGCAAAGCTTTGATAAAGGTATAAATTGCGGATATTAATCGTAGAGTGTCTGTCGCGCACATTTTGGCGTATCCGACCGATGTCTTTGGTGATATAATCCAATCGACGCCCCATATTTACAACCTCGAAGCCCAGCTTGGCACTATCGCGAATTGCATTAAGATTATCATTTACCCGCTCGATACTTAGCATATAATCGCCGGCCGATAAGGTATCCGCTGCCTGAATAAACCGCCGGTGTTTACCACGTTTACTCTTCACCGTGTCCGTTTTGGGTTTTACACTATCGGAAGCCACTGCCTGGATAACGGGCTGACTGGTAACCGGAGCAACAACTGCGGGGGCGGATTGCGCAGCCACTGCTACGACTATGAAAAGAAGACTGCAGAAAATAACTAATCGTTTCATCAAAAATCTGTTTCGGAATAAAATAGCTGTCACTAAACAACCGCGCACCGGATAAGCCGGAACGATTTAGCGCCTTCAAAGTTAGCTATTTTAATTGAGTTGTTATTTATTAATTTCTAAAAAACGCATATACAACTCTTGCCTGGCTATCTTCCGGGTTTATTCGTAGCTAAAATGACTTTGTATATAATCCTGAAAAAAGCCATTAGAAGCAAGCTCTTTTCCTATCGTTTTGATTAATTGCTTGCAGTATACAGCCTCCAGGTTTGCATTTTCGCGCAACAGTCTTTTGAAACCCCAAAGATGAATAACTGTTTCGTTCGAAGAAGAAAAAGGATCGGCCAACAGATGATCCACTGAAAGTCTACAATCATGCGCACAGATAGACAGTAAGCGCTGCTCGGCAAAAACCATTTGCGAAACAAACTCCATCGGTCTTTCCTTATTATAAAACATAAAGCGTTTTGACTCCTGCAAATAATAATTGCGGAATGATTCATCACGAATATACAGAAAAGCAGTATTCGAAGGCAAGACCTCCCAGTTGTAGCAGGAAGGAAAAGAAAATCCGGCAGCCTGCTTCAACAAAGCCGGACTCAGGTAAACGTCTTCCTCCAATTTTTCGGGGTGCAGGGCTGTTATTGCAGTTTGAGCTAACAGTTCATATAGCGGACGCATAATAATCAGGTCGGTGTCGAGCATCACACAAGGAGTGTACTGCACTTCCAGCGCCATGAGCTTACCTGCCGCCCAGAATATTTCGGGATCAATGGGATAGTTATTCATTTCAAGCAGCTCTGCATCGACGCCGCCATTCCACAGATGGAGCAAACCGTGTTTTTCGATAAAGGCATAACCGGTATTGTCCGTATAGAGCTTTATTGTGCCGTTAAGCTTTTGCCACATCAAAGCCGAGATAATCATGGTAAGTATTTCGGAATCTGTCATTCCGAAAGGCCTGGCGCTTACAACCGAAGGCTTTGTCCAAAGCACATGAAATGCGGCAAGTGAAGGCTGTGTCATTGTTATATCGTTACAAACCCAACAAGTGTCCTCCAACCATACCTCCCAAATAAACCGAAGATCCCGCTTCCGTACCCGGACAGTAAGAACTATGTTCCGGGCAATTGAGTTGATAGTCGCCCTCAGGAGCTTCTATCGGCAAAAATGCAAAAAGATGCTCCCCCACAAAACAAGACTGCGCCTGCAACCGAAGAAAATAGTACAAAACCGGACTGTTGGTACTGCGATAATCCGCAAGCAAAGCTAAAAACAAATCCAGCTCATGCTCCACAACCCGATAAGTCAGGTACTCGTTTTCGCAGTATGCTTTCAACTGTTTTTTACCACTGTTCAAATTTTCGGGGTGAACCAAAACGTCCTTAAGCAGGCTTACCATAAACAACTGCATAGTATCCGACACCTTTATATTACTGTCTGCTGTGAAATCCGACTTGCTTTGCATATTCTATTTGAGAAGAAAACGATTTATATACGCTACAAATATACAGATTTGTTATTTATTTACCATCGGAGCGTTTAATTAATGTCAAAGAAACAGCATCACCGATCCGAATCAATGCACCGACACGTCATTTGTTTAGAATCTTTCATTTTGGTTATTCATCTTACGGGCATTAGGTTATTTTTAGCAAACAAGAGCTTCTTTTTCAACAAGAAACGATAAAATGACTCACCACTTGCACTTCTTTGTTACAATCTAAAAACTACATATAACCTTCATTAGGTTGTAGCAAATTTGAAACACACCCCCTTTACTTTTGTAGCGTAAAAATATCAAATAGTTTTTCTACAAATATTCTCCGTATAGAACTACACAAGTTATGAAAACGAAACAATTATCAACCATTCTCGCAACACTGTTTCTTTTCCTGTCTATCAGTCTGATTCAGGCAAAAGGAAATAAAACCGAAGCAGGTACAGACATGAAAAAGATCCTGATTCTGGGATTAAAGGATAATATCAAATCCGATTACTATTACAAAGGACTGATATCCGAAGAATCCGGGATTCCGGAAGATAGTCTGGAACTGGTATTCAACCGCACTATAGCCAATAATATGGCGCAACAACATATCGGATTTATTCCGGCCATAAGCAGCGGAAACTGTAATAAAGTACTAAATGACATTACAGTGAAAGGAGAAAAAGATGAATGCACTGCCGACCTGTCGCAGGTTGACAACCAATGTTTCCGTGATTTACTATCGGGAGCAGGAGCAGAATATGCGCTGATCCTGAACCGCCACTATCTACGCAAGCAGGAACAACCCTTCAACACGATATTTTATATTGTAAGCTATAGCTTGTACGATAAAGAAAAAAAAGAAATCAGTAGCGGATCAAACTACTTTACCGCCATGCATCTTGAGTCGGCCGAGACAATGAAAAAGACGAGTCGCAAAACATCGGATAAAATAGCATCCTCCGTTCTGAAACTCGTGGCACAACAACCAACAGAAACAGCAGCCACTTTATTACTTTCAAAAAACTAAAAGAACTCCAATGAAACATTCTTTACAAAAGAGCTTACTGCTATCGTTGATAGCGGTCCTGGGAATTATTTGCCCACAATTTCTGACGGCACAAACCACACATGCCACCATTGTAGGTAGAATTACCGACAATAAAGGCGAAACAGTAATTGGTGCCACAGTGATGGTTCGCAACGAATCAACCGGTTTTTCGACTGCCGTAATTACAAACGAAAAAGGAGACTATACCATTCAACAGTTGCCACTTGGAACACCCTACACCGTTACTGCCAAGTATGTAGGATATGGTGAACAAAAGAAAACCGGCTATACCCTGAATCAAGGGGATATGCTACGTGTCAACTTTGTTATGAAAGAACAGTCGGTAACCATAAATGAAGTACAAGTAGTTGCCAACTCTTTGCGTAAATCAGCTTCCAACACGGGTGCTGCAACAGCCATCAGTGCTAAAACCATTTCGGTGCTACCTGTCAACGGACGAAACTTCACCTCATTAATTGACCTTTCGCCCTTAAGTTCAGGAAGTAGTCTGGGAGGACAATTATCAACGTCCACCAACTTTACCATCGACGGTATGACAGCCAAAAACCCAACTTCGGGCGGAACAACCAACCGAAACGGTGGCCCCTACTCCATCACCATGGAAGCCGTGCGCGAATTTGAAGTGGTTACCAACCAATACGACGTTACGCTGGGCAGAAGCGGTGGTGGTACCGTAAGTACAGTAACCAAGTCGGGAACAAATACATTAAAAGGAAGTGCATTCCTGTTTAGCCGTGCCAACTGGCTTTCGAGCCCTTACGACATTCAGGGACGCGACCGCAAAGTGGATTTCTCGACCTACCAATACGGTGCATCGCTCGGCGGAGCCATCATTAAAGACCGTGCCCATTTCTTTGTTGCCTGGGATCATCAGGAAGATAACCGACCTTTGTACATAGCCGACATTCAGGATGCATCTGACGAAAAGAAATACAATCTCTCTCAGGCTTCACTAGATCGTTACTTAAATATTGCCCGTACAAAATACGGCGTTGCTTCAAGTCCGCAAACCGGTTCGTTTAATAAAAACCAGGGAACAGATGCTGTATTTGCCCGTGTTGACTGGCAGTTGAATCCAACCAACTTACTGACTGTACGTGACAACTACTGCAACGACCGCAACAAACAAAAACTGGACGACAACACCACCATCAACCTTTACGAAGTGTATGGCGATGTAAAATCTGTCGATAACAGTTTGATGGCCACACTGCGTTCGGTATTCAGCCCTAAAACGGTGAACGAATTAAAACTGCAACACCTTTATACCTCCGAAAACAGTACAGCCAACAACCAACTTCCCACAGCCAACATTCCAAGAGCTATTGTGGAAAACGTAAAATCAACCGTCGACGGAAAAGACGTATATACTAATATTCAGCTTGGTGGACAACGTTATTGTCCGGAGAATTTCTACAACAACGTTGTTCATTTGATCGACAACTTGTATTACAACACCAAACGTGTAAACTACACCGTAGGACTGGATGTGATGTACAGCAATATGAACTCACGCTACGGTAGTGAAACCAACGGACGCTTTTATTACAAAGGATTGGATGCTTTTGAAAACAACCAGCCCTACCGATATGCCCGTGAAATTTACATGACCGACGATCAACGGGTAAGAGAAAACATTATCAATTCCGGAATATACGGACAATTACAAACTAAGCTTTTCAAAGGCTTCGAAATAATGGCCGGACTCCGTCTTGACTACGCCGACTATCTGAACACCGGTACCTTCAACCAAACAGTATACAACGCACTGGGACTGCGTACCGACAATAAGCTGGCTACATTCCAGATTCAACCACGTGTACAAACAACCTGGGATATTGACGATAAACACACCGACATTATCCGCTTAGGAGCCGGAGTATTTGCATCCGACATAAACAACTATGCCATGATCAACAACATGGTGTTCGACGGAACACGTACAGCCAGTATCGATTTACAGGGAGCGTTAGTACCTACCGCAAACTTTGTGAGCTACCGCAACAATCCGGCTACTGCTCCCGGCGCTGATTTGTTCAACAACCCATCCATTGCAAAAATATCGACTATCAACATGAATGCTTCGGACGTAGCTGTGCCGGTGGTATACAAAGCCAACCTGTCTTACACGCACTTCTTCTCCGATGTTCTCAAAGTTGGGGCAAGTGCTTATATGACCCTGGGACGCAACAACTATATGTATGTAGATGCCAACATGGTGGACGACCCTTATTTCCGAATTGCTTCCGAAGGAAATCGTGGCGTATACGTTCCGGCAGCTTCTATCTCTGCCAGCGGTACTTCCAACTGGATGGATGGCCGGAAAAGTACGGCAGTAGGACGTGTATTGCAAATGAACAGCAAAGGAAAAGTAAACCAATACGCCTTTGTATTAGACGGAACATACCGTTACTATCGTGATGGCGAGATCACCATGAGTTATACCTGGAACGACACCAAAGACAACACCTCTTACACCGGTAACGTGGCCAACTCGGCAACACTGGCTCAGATGGTAACCGACGATCCACGTGACTTAAGCCAGATGAACTACTCGAACAACCAGTTCCGTCATAAAGTAGTGATCTACGGTACAGCTCCTTCTTTCTGGGGTTTTAACCTCGGAGCACGTTTCTCGGGCATGGGTGGAACACGCTACTCGATGATAGTAAGTGGAAATATAAACGGAGACTTCGTATCCACAAACGATCTGGCTTATGTTTACGACCCGGCTAACGCCAACACGGCAGCCTATCTGAAACAAGGTATTCAGGCTATTCTTGATAACCCGAAAGTTGAAAGCAGTTTTAAAGATTACATCCGCAACAGCATGGGCAAAGTAGCTAAGCGAAATGGTGGAGTAAACGGATTCTACGGAACAGTAGACCTTCGTCTGTCGAAAAAAATCAAAACATTTAAGTCGCAGAGTCTCGAAATTTCGGCCGATATCTTTAACTTTGCCAATCTATTGAATAAAAACTGGGGCGCAAGCCATGCTTTAGGCACACAAGCTATTTACGTAGTGAAAAGCTTCGATGCTACTAAAAAAGAATTTGTCTATAATGTAAACCCGAATGCCGGAGTTGCCACACCAAGTGGTAATCCTTATCAGATACAAATAGGATTGCGTTACGCATTCTAATATACAGAAATCAGACTCAGACAGAACGCTGTTTTACATATACAACGTTCTGTCTGAGTATTTATAAAACAAACAACAGCACATGAAAAAGAACATTCTTATCGCAGCAGCTTTTACTCTTTTATCTGTTTCCGTTTTTGCCAAAACGCAGGTTATAGCTCACCGGGGCTACTGGAACCAAGCCGGATCGGCCCGAAACAGTATTTCCTCCTTGAAAAATGCACAAACACTGGGCGTATACGGTTCAGAACTGGACGTACACATCACAGCCGACAACCGGGTCATTGTTTGTCACGACGATTCCATCCAACATCATGACATCAACAGCTCTACATATGCCGAACTAAAAGACCTGAAACTCGAAAACGGAGAAGTAGTTCCCACACTGGATGCTTACCTGCAGCAGGCTAAAAAGAATACCAAAACCAAACTCATCATCGAAATCAAATATAAAAAAGATGCAGAGCTGGAAAAAAAGACTGTTAGTACGGTGATTGATCTGGTGCAAAAGTACAAGATGGAGAAACACATCGAATACATTTCATTCAGCATGAACGTGTGTAAAGAGTTGGTAAAACTTACGCACAACATTCCTATTGCTTATCTGGCTTACAAAGATTTTCTTTTCACTCCCAAAGAATTGAAAGAAATCGGGGTTACAGGGCTGGATTACCACTATGCCCTTCTACTCCAAAAACCGGAATGGATAGCCGAAGCCAAAGCATTGGGACTAACGACCAACGCCTGGACTGTAAACGATCCCGCAAGCATCCAAAAGCTGATTGATCTGAATATCGACTTCGTCACCACCGACGAACCGCTAAAAGCCACTGAACTGCTAACGAACAAGCAATGATAAATGATAAATGGTTAATGATAAGTGATTAATGGTTAATGATAAATGGTCAATTATGAATTATGAACTATGAATTATGAACTATAAATTATATACACTGTCCGGTAAACTTCATGTCTAAAGTTTACCGGACATTTATCATTAATCATTAACCATTAGTGCTGGTGCGTTTAAAAATTTTAATACTGGCCAGCGAATAAATTATATTGTAGCTCTTTGATATTTTGATCGTTTTGAAAACCTGCTAACAATTCCGGTAATGGTGTCTTATCAAAAGCGGA
>Ga0302164_10000153_pt1 | contig 25534 bp, 8 predicted proteins | sample I_Fen_E3_1_FD_193500 | JGI IMG/M metagenome (GOLD analysis project Ga0302164, IMG submission 193500) | Peat permafrost microbial communities from Stordalen Mire near Abisko, Sweden - I_Fen_E3_1 | ecosystem: Environmental > Terrestrial > Soil > Wetlands > Permafrost | place: Sweden: Abisko...
CAAAAGAATGTTTACATAGTCCGCTCGGGTAAAAACGTCAACCCATTGGTGAACCGTGCAGGTGACAAAGTATTGACCTTGCTGATCATAGATACGGTAGCTGTGAGCCATCGATTAAAAATAGAAAAGAGATTGGGCATTACAAATGCCTTTTTATCTGTCGTTCGACATGCGCTCCGCTAACATGTCGAACAGCATGAGTTTGTATTTCACCTTGCGATAATTTTGGACCTTGATTTGATGGCACGAGTCACACGCAATCCTCGCACTTGCCTAAGACTTGCGCCAGTTGTGGATCCCACTGAGAACAACCAGAAACGTATTTAAGAATCGCTGTCAAAATTTATTAGAAATGACTTGCTTTGAAAATAGAAATCAAGGGCGGAGGCCAAAATCAGTAATCCAACTAATGTCGTCACCATTAGCTCAAGGACTAAATATGTTTTTAAAAACATATTTGAATGTCTCCAAATCCTCCATCCATTCGCCTTGGTAGAGATCTTTACTCCTTTGTAAAAAATAGCCGATATGATTGTTCCTAAGAAGATAGGCTTTCGAATCATTTTCATCACTTCTATATTCTTTAAGTTCTTTTGAACCTTCTAATAAAGAGGCTACTATTATTGGATTCAAGCTAAAGATTGGGAATAATTTTTGACTCTCGTCCTTTGAAAAATGATATGAAACGGAGTAATAGTTATTTCCTGCGATTGCCTTATTTAAACTAAACTCATCAAAAAAAACAAAACAATTACCGTTCAATGATATTTCGAACAAATAGAAGTCATTTATTTTATAAATATTTTTCGGAAACAAGCCATTTATTATTTTATAAACCGAAGAAGTATAAGTTTTCAACAATCTTTTCTTTTCAGAATAAGATATAGACTTTAACTCTAAGGTATCTCCGTCTGGAGTTGCAATTTTATACTCTTTCAAAATGTCAATGTCAATATTTTTGATATGTCCGCTGTTCATAACTAAAACCGTTAGCATAAATATAAGTCCGACTTTAATCATTGGGAGAATCATTCGTGGTATTGTCCGTTCTAAAACGTAGGGAGCCCTTTAAGTTTAATTTTACACCCTCTATTGATCCTCCGTTTACATATGGCATTTCTTTACTAATATTATTTAGTCTTTTAGGATCAGAAAAAACAACATTACCATTTTGTATGTTTTGAAATGCGTACGATACATATACATTCACACCCGCACTTGTCGCTTTTTTAAGAATATCACCACCAACCTTCGCTCCATAAGGAACAACAAATGTTAAAGATGCGGCTTTTTGACTTCCAGAAGTATATTTTAAATCTAAAGTTGTACTATAAGGTAGTTTATTTAGATATCCTTCAATTTGGTTGTTACTAGTTTGTAGTGTAAGTGGATTTTGTGACGCCTTCACCTCAATATATCCGCCATAAGGGAAAAACAATTCTTTTGCATTTGCTCCCCGCACTGTTGTACCATGTACAAGATCTGGTCTTACACTTCGTATATATGGGAATGAACTTATGTTGGTCAAAAAGTTTTCTGAATTTCCAGGCTGTTTAGAAAAATTTTTGTAAGCACTTTCTAGTGCCACACCAGCAGTAATATTGACCTGCCATGGTTCTAATGATGGGTACTGTTGTCTGACTTGTTGTCGCAGTTGTTGAACGCTTAGCCCAGTAAAATTAGGGTTCTTATTCAACGAATTTAGATTTAACTGAGGGTTCTGACCTTGACCCTGGGTTGACGCTTCATTAGTTTGGGTTGGTGCTTCATTAGTATTAACCTGTTTATCTGGTTCGAGTCCATCAATGTCCTGTGCCATTATAGGCGTGTCTCCTGCAAATTGATAAGGTGAATAATATGGATACTTTTTAGTAAGCGGGTCAACACTCAAGAATTTTGCTATTTCTGGGCTATATATTCTGAACCCATAGTCATAATCAGTTGACGATCCGAATACGTCGTCCTTTTCTTTGGCATTGAAACCATAACGATAAATTGAGTCGTTAAGCGTCCTTCCTTTCATTTCTAAACCGAAGGGGTAGTAATCCGATGAACTTACAATGGTCGCCCATACACTATCGGCGTTCATGCCAACATTGTCCGTAATCACAGAAATTACGTTCCCTAGATGATTAGATAACTCATAATTTCTCCTTCCTAAAACTCTATTACCTTCATTCACACCGCCCTTATATTGCCCTAGTCTAGAAGCCCCGTAAATCGGTATTTCAAAAGCAGTAGTGTCCTTATAAATAGTCATTACAGTTCCTCTCACATCGCGCAAATATCTCGTTATAAGTATTGTATCGAGTTTTACTATTCTCTTCTCTATTCGATTACCCACAGCATCATACCTATAGTTAACAGTTACGCTGTCCCCTTTATGCACGGTTCTTACTTTGCCATAAGGCGTCCAGCTTATCCTTGTGCCTTCGTTTCCATCGTTGATCAAATTTCCAATCGCATCGTATTGATACAGTCCACCATTGGTTTTGTGTTGCTCTAATCGATTGGTCTTATCGTAATACTTATAATCAAAATCATCTTTCAGTGTTGCCGCCTCATCATTCCTGTTAAGCGTTAAAATATTTCCGTTAGGATCGTAGCTGTAGTCTTCATCGTAAGCGGAGGTAGTTGGTCTAACGGTGAAGCCATTGGTTGCACTATAATTTGTCAAACTTCTGCTCTTCACAATGCGGTGTAATTGATCATAGCGGTACATCATCGCTTGCATGCCTTTGGTGCGGTCCGCCTTCGCTGAAGCTATGGCGGACAAGTCCGTCTCCATCCATGAGATGTTTCCATTATACAATCCGGTGTGATTAATATTTTCTAGCGAGCGAGTCCATAGTTGGTCGCGTGAATCAACCGTTGTCATTGCAGCAGTGATCGGAGCATAATCATTTTGGAAGTAACCCAACGAATAGGCAAAAACATCCTTGCCCACCGTAGCATTTGCGGTAGTGGGTTTACTATCATCCCCCGGGTCACCTGCATACGGCATGTTCACGCCTTTGATCCATCCTTGCAGTGTATAATAATAATCCATCCCCTGCACACGGTATTGTCCAAGTTCGGTACGTGCCAATGGCCCATGTGAATAATAACTGTAGTTGACTTCCTTGTTCCAAATGAATCGGTCAGATGAGGTGAGCACCTCGGTGATTCGGTTGTCGGCATCGTATTGATAGCGGTGCACAAATTGATCGGATTTACCAAACTGGTAGAAAACATAATTCACTTTGTCGCTCACTAAATCATACACATAGTCGGTGCGCCTGGGCGCGAGATTAGGCAAGCTTTGCTGTAAACTTTTTACGTTGCCGTGAATGTCGTAGCTATAGTACGTGCGGACTGTGTCAGGTCGTGTGGCATCAGTAACTTCTACAAACGATACGCGACTTCTTAAATTTTCTTGCGTTAATCCTCCTTCCCTTGTCAATACTATGGAGGGCTCGTCATAGTGTGTCAGCGTAACATCTTTCAGAGAATACGCATTAGCCATCGGGAACCCAAGTGAGTTGATCGAGTCGTTCAAAATTGCCGACCCTTGTCCATGGTCCATCGTCCATTGACCATCGACCTCTCCAACTTCAACAATGCGTCCCTGCTCATCATATCTTGTATAACTGAATTTTTTGTCAATCGCCTGTTGTGCATTTTGCGAGAGCTTCAGCTGTCCTTTGTTGTTGTAGAAGAAATCAGAGTTGCCGGCATCGGGTGTTTGTTGACTCACTAACTGGTTGATCGAGTTGTATTGATAACGCGTCACCAATGTATGCTCTGGGAGGATAACGTTGCCTTCATGAATTAGCTGAGCTTGTCTTATAAATAAAGTATCGGCCTCACCCCAGCCCTCTCCGGGGGAGAGGGAGGTTCCGGATTTCCACAGCACTCCATACTTGATGGAAGTAACGCTATCAGGAATAATAAACTCCTGGCTCACCCAATTTTCATTATTTGCACCAAATGGAATTTGTACGTTTTGCCATGCTAGTATCTTGTCGCCGCTTGCTACAAACAAATATGGGATTGCACCAACACTATCACGGGTAGCATAGCCTCTTACTTTAAGGATATACTTCTCTCCGGGGATTACACTTCGTGCCGTATCTTCCAAAAGAACTCCCTGTGTTGATTTGGCGGTATCAACCACTACCATTTCGCGTGTCACACCTAGTGTATCGGTTACAGAAGATAACAGCGATCCATTCTTCGAATAGTATTGATTTAATAAATAAGTTTTCGGGCCAGCCATTGAGCTTGCCACTTGCTGAGGGGTGAGTGGCACCACACCTTTTGGTGGAACGGTCTGTACGAGGTTGCCCGCCTGATCATAATAATAAAGCGTGTAGTGATACTCTTTGCTTACATAAGTGTAGGTGAGTTTTTCGGTTACGTTTTGCGCACACAGCGTGCTGTACTTATTATACAAATTGGTAACCTGGATGTCAAGTAATTTACTGATAGCGTATTGCGTGAGAATACTATCTGCCTGCGCAGTACGCTCCATACATTGTTGTATCTGTTGGTTCCAATCCACCGTGACAGTGAATTGTTGCAGGGTGCTGTTGTTGGTGTCGTATTCAAGACAAGTATTCATTGACGCACCAATCACTTGCAAGGGTTGCAAACGGCTAGTCAATGTCAGGTCAGCGACATCGGGGTTGGTTATTTTATAATAATAGTTCCCCGCGTCGAGTGTGCTAATGTTAGGTAAGGAAAGCGTATAGCCACTAGTAGATGGATTGGTTACTGCAATTCCGTTATTAAACCATTGGTACAAACTTGAAGGGCTTGTGGTGCGATCAATCGCTGCTGTGAGTGTAACAGTATCGCCTGCGGCAACTGACCTGAACTGCCTAACATCCACTGAATCTTGAGGAGTATCGTCAAATGATGGCGTTGTAATTTGATGTTGCACAATTCCCAGTGCGGAAGGAGATTGTTTAATCAAAAACCATATTTGATGACCGGGAACCTGCACGAACGGAAATGTTCCGGATGCCTGGAGCTGGTGTTTGATGGGTAGAATATCGGAGAAAGTAAATTTATTAGCAGCTATACCTAGATAACCTGGTACACCATAGCGATTCGCATTGAAGGCAAGCTTGTCGCCAATCGAAGTTGGAATCGGTCCGCTGAAGCTACAACTGTCAAGATATAACTGGAAGAGACGTGGCAAATTTCCTAATGACTCTGGTACAGAACCGGTGAGTTGATTTTTACCTAAATAGATCACCGCTACATTTTGCAAATTACCTAGTTCGGGAGGAATAGTTCCTGTCAATTGGTTCCGGTGCAAACCGAAGCTGACACAGTTTGTCATGGAGCCCAATTCGGGTGGAATGGCTCCAGTGAAATTATTGTCGTACAAATGGAAGTACTGCATGTTTTTCAGATTGCCAAACTCTTTTGGTATGGGGCCAGTAAGATAATTATCCATTAACTGGATCGCCCATAAGTTGGTTAGGTTACCTACTTCTGGAGGTATGCCTCCTGTGAGCCTGTTGCTCTCTGCATAGAATGCAACAAGCTTGGTTAGATTCCATATGGATGAAGGGATGCTTCCGCTAAGTTGATTGAATGAAAAAATCAACCATTGAAGATTAGTCAACTGCCCGACTTCACTTGGAATAGTACCTGTCAATTGGTTGCCTCCGAAGTTAAGACCAGTAAGGCACTTCAGTTTCCCTATAGATAATGGAATCGTTCCCGACAAGTTATTGCCTGGATAAACCTGGTAACCGTCATTGTTGGTATAGTTTCCCCAATCAATAATACCATCCAAGTCTAACACAGTAACGTGACCGGTGGCATCGGTTTGCACACCATACCATCCCTGCACACTCTGAACTACGCTGGGGTTGGCATCTCTCCATCCGGTATTGTTTTTCCATTCAGCACCATTCGTTGCCGCATACAAATCCATTAAGGCGTGATATTCCTCTGCAAGTGTTGAGCCGCAGCCCCCTGTTTCACCCCCAGCAGTAACACTTAGCGTTTGTAGATTACTTGTTAATATGAGATCAGGAGCACCATCATTTGTTATGGTGTAATAATATTGCGAGCCATCATCAGCCTGTGCTAAAGCAGGTATTGTATCCGCATAGTTGAAGGTGGTCGGGAAATCGTTCAAAGGAATATCATTATTTCCATCTACATATTTAAACCATTGGTACAAACTGGAGGGATCGGTAGTACGATCAATGGAGGTAGTAAGAATCAATGGCTGGCCAGCTGGAGCAGCAATTGTTTTTACAGAATCAATCGTGGCCTGCGGGCTGTACGTGAAGCATGGACCTCCTCCTCCTTCACCGTCACCACCACAACCATCTCCCCAATACCCGCTATCCAAAACATAGATAAAGTCTGAGAAGGTGAACTTGTTGTTTTCAAGAGTAATCCAATAGGTAGAAGCGTCATACGAAGCAAATGAATTTGGTATCGGGCCACTCAATTGGTTATCACTCAATAGAAGAATCTGCACTGTTTGACTTAGATCTCCAAAATCAGGCGGAAGATTACCTGAGAGTTGGTTTTGAGCCAATTCTAAAGAGCTCAAGCCGGTCATACCGCTTAATCCGGCAGGTATTGAACCACTCAACTGATTATTAGCCAACCCTAATGAATTCAAACTGGTCATACCACCTAGTTGGGCAGGTATGGAGCCACTCAATTGATTATCCCATAACGCTAATTCTTGCAGGTTAACCAGATTACCTAATTCAGGAGGTATGGGACCGCTCAATTGGTTACGAGCAATTGATAAAACTTGTAGATTGACCAAGGAACCAAGTCCAGCCGGTAGTGAGCCACTTATTGCATTGTAATATAAATCCAGATTGGTAAGTTTTGTCAATTGCCCGATGGTCGGTGGAATAGGACCGGTCATTTGGTTGTATGATAAGTTCACATCGGTAAGACTATCCAGGCCACCCATCGAAGTTGGTAAACCTCCTTTTAATCCTGCGTCGTAAATATTCAGCAATTTTAGCTTGTGTAAATTCCCAAAATCATCCGGAAGCGAATCATTAAAGGAGTTGTAACTGAAATCCAACTTTTCGAGATTTATTAATGAAGACAATCCAACCGGCATCTTGGTCAATTGGCTTTGTGACGCTTCCAGTGTTTTTAAGTTCGATAGATTTCCCAAAGGAGGAAGAATCAATTGGCTCTGATTTCGATTAATTGATAATGTTTGGAGGCTGCTTAGATTATTAAACAGCGATGAGGGAAGACTGGTAAAGCTATTCCACGAAAGGTCTAAGACTCTCAGTTCACTTAACTGACCGATTGCGGCAGGAAGACTTGTTAAATAATTTTGCGCAACATAAAGCTCCTGGAGCGAAGATAGGTTTCCAATTGAAGCTGGAATTGAATTCAGATTACTGCCCGATAAGTTCAGCACAACAAGGGGTGTAATATTTCCTATTTCATTTGGTATTGACTGCAATGAATTCTCACCTAGATAAAGATACTTTAGGTTACTCAGTGAGCCGATAGATGATGGGATAGAGAAAATACCTGTGTCAGTCAAATCTAAAGTTTCCAGATTAGTGAGAAGACCAATCTCGGTAGGAACCACAGATCCGTAAAGCCAAGCATTGAATCCCAGATTCATTGATTTTAGGTAAGTCAATCCACCAATCTCCGATGGAATACTTCCCCTCAAAAAGTTATGAGACACATCTAATGCTATAACATGGCCTTGATCATCTGTCGTTACTCCATACCATCCGCTCACATCTTCAATTACATTTCGATCCGCAGTATCCCATCCCTCCGAATGCGTCCAGTGCCCCCAGCCAAGAGTTGAGTAATACAAATTAATTAGGGCATTGTATTCGGCTTGTGTCGGCAACGGTGCTGAGGCCGTTGATAGCAAGGACATTGCCTGGACACTTTGCCGTTGGCTTGCAGTTTTTTGATTTTCCTTACTATCAATTTTGTTGGAAACTAAATTTTTTATTTCGTTCATACGAACAGTACGCAAACTGTCCTTCAGCTTCGGAGAATTTGTTATTTTAGTTTTATTCAGATGAGCATTATGCAAGCTATCCTTTAGCTTAGCGCTATTTAGACTTCTCTTATGTTTGATGAACTTCTTAGCATCCGTCTTCTTTGTCTTATTCTTACTACTTGCTGTTGTGTCTTTCTTAGTATGATGATGAGCTCCTTGTTTCATTCCACCGGCCAGTTTCAAGTTCGCATGTAAACCATGCTTCATCCTTTTCTCTATGGTGTCGGCAAACATCTTCCTTGGAGAGATACCAGACTGAGAGGTTTGGGTCTTATTGATTTTTGATGAAAAGCTGCTCTCACTCAAACCAGCTGTCGACTCCAGTGAACTTAATCGTGCCTCCATCAACATCGAACTTGGCATTTGAGTGATCTTATGTGGGGGGCGCACCTTCCAAGGTATGGTGACGGTTTTTTCATTAGCGCAATTGACAGGATCTACTACCGCGACACTGTCAAGGGTACAGCCGTACTTCTGGAGGATCGGTTGAATTTGAAGTAAAGAACTGTCGGAGACAACATCTGTTTTAATGATCAGTCTGAAAAAATTACTTGGCTTATTGGCAAAGTAATAAAAGAGGTGTTTGGAGATGACTGTACTGTCTGCCGCACTGAACGTTTTATTACAGGCTGACTTTATACTGTAAAGAGAGGATGCCACTTCTTCGTTGCTTGGTATCGCAGACACACCATTGTCATTACCATAAGCCGTAATGGCATCGGGCGTTGTTGGAAGATTATCGGTTGCCTGAAGTGCTTGCACTGCCGGCGCGCAATTCTGATAAGCTGTAAGTTTTATTTTACGCTTTGCTTCGTCATAAAAACTTCTAAAGAGCTGCCAGCGCTGGGCATCCACTTGTGTTTGATAAGCCGACTCTCCTAACTGGCTTCGCTGGCTCATCAAGTCCATGTATAATACATGTTTTCCGTTTACAGGATCCGGATTGCCATTGGCATCGATGTAGTAGCTGGTGTTGTTCGGATTAGTTACCTGGCCGATGGGTCCGTGAACCGATCGCGAGCCATCGGGCACGCCATCGTTGTTGCTGTCATAGCTGACATTGGCAACCTGAACATCATTAAGTTTTGCTTGCATCGCAGACTTATAACTGAATCCACTTAAGGAGGCATCGTTAAAGAACGGATCAATATCGATGGGATTGCTATAGCCTGCACTTACAGCAGCAGGCCAATTGGCATACCTCGACATTTGTTTTTCGAACGACTCGCTCTTCGCATCTTTCAAACATAATTCATATTGACAATTCAATGCGTGCGCTGTAATTTCACCGACGGTTGGTTGGTAGTCAGGATTGTCACTGTGCTGGGAATTCAAATCAGCAACAATCTGGTTGTAGATATTTTCACAGTCTTGCGTGGTTGTTTCCTGGATGGCATCCTGAATAGCTTGCTCGGCCTCCGGGCAAGTTTCACTACAAATCGCGCAGTCGTTTGGATCGGCTGTATAGCCAGCTTGAATTTGTTGTATTTGTTTCTGTGTGGACGAGTCTTGCGATACAATGTCTTTCATTACATCGAACGAAAGTTCTTGCGGAGTCAATGTTTTAGTTATGGTATAATCGCCTGCCTGTGCGAGCAGCACATCGATCTGAACATCTTTTACTGTCAACGAATCCGTGCAACTGGCCGCTGTGAGACCGGAGCGTAAATAACTCAGGCCGTCCGGTGATTGATTGCCCGGTACTGATGAAAGATCAAGCGGTGTTCCATCCGGATCAGTAAGGGTAAACATCAGGTCATAAACACATGCCTTACAACCTAACGTATCCACCTGTGAGGCAAGGGCAGCCATTTTGTATTTAAAACTGAAAGGTGTATTTGGAATAGCATTCAAAATGGAATGCGTGACTATCCATGAACCATTGATGAATGTATTCTTAGGGCTCACGTCAACAGTGATCGGAGCTGGGTCAAGTTTTTTATAACTGTCCAAAGCATCAACATTGGAAGGGTTGTCGCCCGCAAGCGCAGTTGCAATGGTGCGTCCTTCCTGATCCAAATAAGTAACACTGGTCTGGCCGTTAGCATCCACCACCATATTTTTCTTATAGTGTGAGGCAACACCTACATTACTTCCAAACAAACGGATAAGCTCAGTGGGAGCGGCTGCTCCATAAAAGTGACGTGTGGTGTGGTCTCCATCCGTTCGAAAAGTTTGCCCCACTCCTGCTTGTCTCCTGATTCTTCCTGTTCCATCATTGGTGTATTCCGTCTGGCTGTACGCATAACCCTGAGCATCCGGAATATAATCTTTATGAACACTGTTGCTCACTGAGGCTGAAGAATAATACTGGCCGGTTCCTGACTGTGATGAAAGGACGCTGTTTTCTAACCGGTAGTTATCATAGTGAAATTTATTTCGCGTTGCAGATGTGTTAGAAGAGACAGTTGTGTCATTGGCTTGAAAAATATTAAAGCTCGCCTTAAAAGTAAGAGTCGCATCCACCGACGGCACAGGAAGAATATCCACTGACTTTCTTCCTTCAAAATCATAAAGGCTCTCACCTACCAGGGTCACTCCTTCAGTGCTCAAGTTGGTTTGACTTTGGCGTTCCCTCATGCTGCCATCAAAATAATGAAGGACTTTTTTATACTTTCCTTCTTCCGCAAATACCGTTTGCTGTTGCCAGCTTTTATCTGGTTGTGGATTCAATACAACGATGGATTCACAAGGACTGTAGAACCATTCACCCTGAATCCTGTGGTCGGGGTATTGAGGATCATATCCTACCGCCCTGGCCCTGTACCATATCGTACCTCTTGGATAAAAAATAAGGTGACTGTACTGAAGGCCGGCCGTAGTTATGCGAACAGGTTCTTTGAATTGAAAAGCTTCCTGTGCACTTCTGCCCGTAAAATTATCAAGGCTGTCGATGAAGACCCACTCGATGTCATATTCCATAACACCTGTACCAATATAATTCCAACTCAGATTTGTTTGGGTGACGGTGTAATCGCAGTTAAGCAATAATTCAGAAGAAGGATCAAATGCATCGGTGCTTATCGCAGAGAGTGTTCTTAATGAGGATGCTTGAGCTGCTGTAGTTGTAGCACTCTTATAAAGTAATACTTTGAGATAAACATTGTCTTCCGGTACAGTGCCAACATTTACTTTTTGGGTCACCATAAACCGATAGTCCTCACCACAGGAAACTAAGCTATCATAGAACTCGGTTGAAATGAAAACCTGGTCCTTCATGTTCACCTGCAGCGGCAAAGAGGTAAGGCTATCTTCTCCATGGAAAATTGTTAGTGTAAGCTGACTTACCCAATTGGTTTTGGTTTGTCTATCGCCCAAGTCATAATACAATTGAAAGCCAACATAATAATTGCCATCAAGACATGGAGGTGCCTGAAATATCTCTGTGGTATCCCCTTGATGTAAACTGCTTAGCATAAACTGACGCTCAACAGGAGCAGTTGGAAGGACACCCCGCCTATTGACTTTCACCGCTTCAGGTATTTTCTGATCGGTAACATTGGTTGTATTTGCCATGTAATCAGTGCAACCTGATGAAGCATTTGTTGCCTTGACGGTATAAGTTCCGGCTTTAGTTTGAGCGGGCCATCGAATTGTTTTGCCCGTACCTGAAATGGCACCTCCTATATTGTTTCCTTTTAACCGGAGTTGATAGTTCACTCCCACTTCTGAACCTTGCAAGATAAGCGGGCTTTGGTTTCCACACACCAGGCTATATTTTGTGGGCAATGGATACACGGTGACAACGGCGCTATCGGTCATAGTTCTATTACATTGGCTAACTGAATCAGTCGCTATAACCGTATAGGTGCCACCAGAAGTATTGTTTGGCCAACTCAAAACATGGCCAGTCCCCGAAAGCGGAGTTCCATTGCTAATCCCATTTATCTGCAATTGATATTTTACTTTCTTCTTTGAGCCACTTAATGTAACGGGTACGGGCGAATCACTGGTACAATAATTACCCCCACCTACAACGGTGAATGTATCTGGCAATTCGTTGATCGTAATTAATACACTTCCTGTCATAGTTTGTTTGCAACCAGTCGTTGCATTAGTTGCTACAACTGTATATGTACCTGCTGCTGTTTCATTAGCAAAAGTCAATGCCGAACCTGTTCCGGCAATGGGTGTTCCTTGATTGGTTGTCCCAAGCACAAGCTGATAATTCACTCCGGACTCTGATCCACTCAATGTAATAGTTGTATTGGCTCCTGAACATATTGCTCCGCCTCCACTAACATTAAATACAATTGGTTGTGCGTTGGTAGTGATGGTTGCATTTCCGGTCATCGCTTGTGTACATCCAGTCGTTGCATTAGTTGCTACAACTGTGTAGGTACCTGCTACTGTTTCATTCGCAAAAGTCAATGCCGAACCTGTTCCGGCAATCGGTGTTCCTTGATTCGTTGCGCCAAGTACTAGTTGATAATTCACTCCAGTTTCTGATCCGCTCAGCGAAATGGTCGCGTTTGCTCCTGAACAAATCGCTCCTCCTCCACTTACATTAAATACAGTGGGTTGTGCGTTGGTGGTGATGGTTGCATTTCCGGTCATCGCTTGTGTACATCCAGTCGTTGCATTAGTTGCTACAACTGTGTAGGTACCTGCTACTGTTTCATTCGCAAAAGTCAATGCCGAACCTGTTCCGGCAACCGGTGTTCCTTGATTCGTTGCGCCAAGTACTAGTTGATAATTCACTCCTGCTTGTGAACCACTCAACGTGATGATAGTGTTTGCTCCTGAGCAGATTGCTCCTCCTCCACTTACATTAAATACAGTGGGTTGTGCGTTGGTGGTGATGGTTGCATTTCCGGTCATCGCTTGTGTACATCCAGTCGTTGCATTAGTTGCTACAACTGTGTAGGTACCTGCTGCTGTTTCATTCGCAAAAGTCAATGCCGAACCTGTTCCGGCAATCGGTGTTCCTTGATTTGTTGCGCCAAGTACTAGTTGATAATTCACTCCAGTTTCTGATCCGCTCAGCGAAATGGTCGCGTTTGCTCCTGAGCAGATTGCTCCTCCTCCACTTACATTAAATACAGTGGGTTGTGCGTTGGTAGTGATGGTTGCATTTCCGGTCATCGCTTGTGTACATCCAGTTGTTGCATTAGTAGCTACAACTGCGTAGGTACCTGCTAATGTTTCATTCGCAAAAGTCAATGCCGAACCTGTTCCGGCAATCGGTGTTCCTTGATTTGTTGTGCCAAGTACTAGTTGATAATTCACTCCTGCTTGTGAACCACTCAACGTGATGGTAGTACTTGCTCCTGAGCAGATCGTTCCGCCTCCACTAACAGTAAAGGCGGTCGGCAAATTGCTCGTAACATTTGCGCTTCCCGTCATTGTGCGTTGGCATCCCGTGCCAGTTGTTGTAGCAACAACCGTATAGGTACCAATTGCATTTTGATTTGGAAAATTGATGGTACTGCCATTTCCTGGAACAGCGGAACCAACGCTGGCTGTTCCCATCATCAACTGATAATTTACGCCAGTCTGGGAACCACTTAGTGTAATTGTTACACCGATGCCAGGCGTGCAGATGGCTCCGCCTCCACCAACAGTGAATGAAGTTGGCAGAGGGTTTATGGATATCACTGCGTTTCCGGTCATCGTCTGCTTGCACCCTGTTGAAGTATTCATAGCAACAACAGTATAAGTTCCAGCCGACACTAGATTAGGAAAACTTAATGCAGATCCAGTTCCTGCAATCGGTGCTCCTTGATTTGTTGTACCAAGTACAAGTTGATAATTCACACCAGTCTGCGAACCACTTAACGAAACTGAAGTGTTAGACCCTGAGCAAATTGCCCCACTACCACCGACAGTAAACAATGCAGGTAATGAATTGACGGTCACTGTAGCACTGCCGGTCATGGTTTGACTGCAACCTGTTGAAGTTCGAGTAGCCACAATTGTATAATTTCCGGCTACAGTTTGATTAGTGAAGTTGAGAACACCCCCAGTACCATTAACCGGTGATCCCTGATTTGCTGTTCCATTTATAAGTTGATAGGTCACACCTGTTTGTGAACCGCTTAGTGTGATCGTAACGCCAGCAGCTCCTGAACAAATTGTTCCACCACCAGTAACATTAAATGCTGTAGGTGCAGGAATTAAGGTAACCATTGCACTTCCTGACATTGCTCGCGCACATCCGGTTGATGCATTTGTCGCGAATACGGTATAATTACCAGCCACTGCGGGTGTCGAAAAACTAATAGCAGATCCGGTGCCCGCAAGAGGAGCGCCCTGGTTAGTGCCACCAATTCTCAACTGGTAGTTAACTCCAGATTCTGACCCGCTTAAAGTAATAGTTGCATTTGAACTTGCGCAAGTTGCTCCTCCTCCTCCAACGTTGAACACAACGGGCAAAGGATTCACCACTATCAATGCAGTTCCATTCATCTGTTTGGAGCATGTGGTCGAGTTGTTTGTAGCAACTATTGTATAGGTTCCTGCTGTTGTCTGGTTTGTAAAAGTCAAGGCTCCGCCCGTTCCATTCTGCACAGGTCCCGGGGTGCTTCCATTCATCAATTGATAACGCACTCCAGTCTGTGAACCGCTCAATGTGATAGAAACACCAGGTGCTCCGTTACAAATTGCTCCACCTCCTCCAACATTAAATGCAGTTGGCAAAGGGTTAACATTTATTGTAGCACTACTAAACATAGTGCGCGTACATCCGGTTGTAGTATTGGTAGCAAGAACAGTGTAGTTACCAGCAACAGTTTGATTTGTAAAATTTAGAGCAGAGCCTGTTCCTGCCAGAGGCGAACCTTGGTTTGTCCCTCCATTTCGTAGTTGGTAGCTAATACCAACTTGGGACCCCGTCAACGTAATTGTGACTCCGGCACTACCAGCGCAAATGGTTCCGCCTCCAAATACGGTAAAGCCCGTTGGTTGTACGCATTGTAATGCTTTCTCTTCCTTACTCACTGCTAATTGGTTACTAGCAGTTAAGATTACTAGCAATAGGATGATTCGGTTTAGATGGCGCATGTTAGCACATTATTTTTTTTACTGATTATTACCGTCAGAGATTTTAAAATCTTTGAATTTTTCTGCCAATTGGTATTTTCCATTAAGCTTTGAGAAATACAATCCTTCTTCAAATTCCTCATCCTTAAACTTAGGATGGATATCAAATTGATCGAAATGAATGGACACAAATTGGCCATTGTCGTATAAGTATTGAGTCTTTTGTATCAAGTGGCTAACGCTATTAATAAATAGATCGACTTGTGTGATGGAATTGTTTTTTTGAAATACTCTGTAGTGATCTATATCTTTTTCCCGACTAATATGCTTCGGGTTTTCGAACAAGGAAAAAATTGAATCAATGTTGAATGAAAACTGTTTATTGAAATCATTCTCACTCCCTGTATCGCGCCGACTGCACATGATTTCTTTTTCCGTTTTATCCACGATAACAATGAATTGATCGTTCATCAAAAAATCCATATTGTTATAGTGGTACAGGTAATTATTACTGTCACGGTTTACCTCAGCCTTGTCATGATAAAAAGGTATTGTAGAATTTACATTTTCAAAAACGCTAATGTCCATAACAATGTGCATTCGTTTTGCCTCGCTAAAGGTTTTGTGCATATCAGAAAGCGCTTGCTTAAAATCCTGCCCGGCAGCAGCGAATGCCAAACAACAAGTTGTAGTAAACACGCCAAGAGATTTCAGTCTATAGCTCATCTTCTTTACCATGTGTTCAGGATCAATTTTGCTTAACGATATGGCTGACATTCTCAGAAATTGTTTTCACACCTTTTTCAGTTTCCTTTTTGACTAAGAATAGATTTCCTTCCTTGTCATAGAAATAGAATGAAGCAAAATTCTCTTCGTCCAACGTTGACGTAAGGCGATAATCACTCAAGTCGTACACATAGCTTTTCATGTTTCCTTTTTCAGGGTGAAGGCGTAAGTCATCATACCAGGCATGTCCAATACTTCCTGGTTTGAAAGTAATTTCAAGCTGTGCCCGGTTGATCGGACAGGTGAACGTTCCCTTAACCTGTTGCCACCCCTCGATTACCGGCCCTGATGGTTGAAAAGAAAACGTGGTATCAACATTTCCATTTCTGTCTTTTATCGTGAGATCAAATCCGAGACCATCAGCCAGCTTCGGTATTTTTACATTTGGATTGTTGACCGAAACCCAGGCATTGATGTAATACGATTTAGCAGAATCCAAATGCAACAAACCTTGCTTGAATGCTTGAGGAGAGCTTATGGACAAACTACTTTTGCCGCAGTGCGCAATGGTGTTGTCAATGTTCGGTGTCACAATGGGATCCAGTTGATTTTTAATGATGATCTTTCCAGTCCAAATTCCAGAAAACGGCGGCTGCTTCAGGATCATAACAGATTGCTTATGATTCGCCGGGTAAACTTGCCGACAAACCACACTGTCATTCTGAATATAGTGATAGGAGTTGTAAACAACGTTGTTGAAAGTAATACGGTCAAAAAATCCAAAATGATTAAAAATGGGACGTGGCAAATAATAGGAACGGATTGCATTCACATCAACCTCCAAAGCATCGGCTACTTTATCAAAACTCGCATCGATAATGGCCATATTATTATACCCTGATTTGACAGAATAAATACTCTGAGTAGGAACAGGCCGTGTGCCCACCATCCAGTTGCCTGATGCATTTCCATCAAGAAACTCAAAACTGGTAAATGCCATTTCATCATTTCGCATATTCACTCCATTCGCTGAAGGCAAGTGCCCGCCATAGTCATACAACGCTGCTGAGTAAACACCTAAGACATCGTGGTTTTCCAATTCGTAACTATAGGGGCTGTACTGAGTCATCGTGTTGCTCTTGATCCAGTTAGGAATTGCATTCAGGTCAGCTTGTTGGTAGTTGAATTGCTCCATGGAAAAAACTCCATCCTTTGAAATAGTTAATGGGGTAGATTGACTGCGGGGTACTTTATAAACATAATTTCCTTCGTTGCGCCAAACACCTCTTGTGCCATTAAAGAAACTATTCGCATTATTTAAATTTTGGTCAACATGCTGTTGTGGCCACGAATCTGAAAATGTTGTAGCGGTAGTTGATATTATTTGCTGTTTGGCTTCGGTAACGATTTGTACCAAGGAATCTTTAAAAGCATTTCCATCTGCTAGTGGATCATAGGTGACTTGCCTTTGAATCGTGGTATCTGACTGGCAAGCAGTTCCACATCTGAATGTGAGAGAAAGGGAGACGGTATAAGTTCCAGGATCTTTAAAACCATGAACCGGGTTCCTCGCCGATGAAGTCTTATTGTCTCCAAAGTTCCAGTGATAGGCTACACCACGGCATTGATAGGAGTCTTTCGGTGGACTAAAAACAAATGCGCAGACATATTGCGAATAGGTGAAATTCATCACCGCATTAGTCCGGCAAGGCGCTACTTTAATTGTTTGTTTGGGACTTACCAGTACTAAACCTGGCGCCGCCGGATTTGTTATTTTATAATAATATTGTCCAGCTTCCGAGGCGGAGAAATTTCCATCATTATAAATATAACCCAAAGCAGATGGCTGCGTGAGTGGAATATCATTGACACCATCTACATATTTAAACCATTGATACTGGCTCGCGGGAGTAGTACTTCTATCAATTGCTGCTTCCAATCGCAGTGAATCACCCACATACGCAGTTACTGTTGAAGGCTGCCCCATCAATGAAACGACAGTGTCTTGTGGTATATAAACATATGACCCTATTGGCCTTGTTACTTTCAAAATGTTCACAAAGTCAAGCCTGTTATTATTAACAATCAATGTCATTGATGGATCCGAATGAAAAGATGCCAGCGAATCAAAATGATTGAAGCTCAGGTCTACCCATAATTTTCTTACTGGGTTATTGGAGAGACTTGCCGGCACTGTGCCCGACAAATTGTTATGTTCCATATAAACATAACTTAGTGAAGGTAAGCTGCTGAAATCAGGTAGAGGTTGTGTAAGCATGTTATTACTTACATTGATATTATTGAGTTTTGTATACCCTGAGAAGAATGACGGCAATGGCCCAGTCAGTTTATTATATGATAAATTAAGGTACGTTAAGCTTGTCAAGTATTGCATGCTGTCTGGTAATGGCAGCGCAATCTGGTTTAAAGAAATGTCCAGTTGCTTTAGATTACTCATATGCTTACCCCCAAACCATGATGGCAAACTTGTAATTCCATTGCTTCCAAGATAAAGGTTATCCAGATTAGGAATTGTTTCAATGACTTGAGGAGGTGGTTGAAGATTATTATTGACCAGATACAGCGTTCTTAGTGTACTTAGATTAGAAAAGCTAACTGGCAGATCCGTCAATCCATCATTATACATATAGAGATCAGCAAGCGACGGCAATGATCCTAACACGGCAATACCTTGGGCACTACTAATCGGATTGAAAGCCATGTAAAGAGTTTTCAATTTTGAAAGCTGGTCGAAATTGTTCGGCAAGTAGCTGATCTGGCAGGTAGAGAGGGACAGCCAGTTTAAATAGTTTAATTCTTTCAATGTATTAACAACCGCGCTCAACGACGTTGAATCTGAGTAATCGTTGTTGTTTAAATCTAGAGAATTTAAATAAGTAAGGTGAGTGAAGTGACTCGTGAGTTTCTTAATGTTATCACTTTCTAAAGAGAGACTTTGGAGATTCGGTAAGTTAATGAGTGAATCAGCGAACTCTCCCTGCGAAGAAGACAATGACGAATTGGTAGAGAGATTTAGAGAACTTAAAAAGGATAGGCCTTGGAGTTTCGTGGAAAAGGAATAAGGATTAAGGCTGCAGCTTTGTAAGCTTAAACTTCTTAGATTGAGTAGCGAATCAATTGATGTCGGGACCGCGCCAGGCATGCTCAAGTTCAAATTATATAAAACCAAATTCTGTAAAGCACGCAATGATGATATTTCGCCGGGGATCGGCCCAGTGAAGTCACCGTAAATAGAAAGTGATTGAAGACTGGTCAGCCCACCTATCCAAGAAGGGATCTTTTCTTGAAAATTGTTATTTGCAAAATAGAGATTGGTGAGAGCCTTCAACGGGCTCAGATCAGGAAGTGTATCCGTAAGGCTTGGATTGTTATAGATTTGCAGTGAGGATAACCGAGTCAAGTTGCCGAGCTCTTGAGGGATAGTTCCCTTCAAATTGCTCGACAAAGAGATTGATGTAATGTCACCATTCTGTACCGTTACCCCATAAAGTGCTGAGTCGGGATAACTATTTATTCTACTCAATGGCCATCGTTGCCCTAATGTCCAATTTGAACCATCCGTTGAGTTGTATATAGCTAGTAACGCTTTTCTCTCGACACTGTCTGGCACAAGGTTCTGGGCAAATACAGAACTGCAACCAAAAATCAAGAGAGCCTGAACAAGTAAAAATTTTAATTTCATTTCAATTAATCAATTGGTAAAAATGCTATTTCGGATTAGTATCAACTACGGTGACGGTCTTCGTATACGTTACTGGTGTTCCTGGTATAGAGGGGTCTTGCAATGATTTTATCGATCCCGCCATCACGCTCAATTGGTTCCGATAGCCTGATCGCGTTATCATTGCCGTATAAGTTGACGATGTAAGAGCCGAGCTACAGTAAATTATTTTTGGTCCAGTCTCATTTCCAGTGTACACCGCTTTAGCTATTGGGCTTATCAGTTTTGAATTGGAATACAACAACATTTCATCACCCGGACATAAAAGGCCATCAGCAAGAGATGAAGTAAATTGATACTCATTTGGTGAACCGGATTTCGAAATACTGCTAAGCGTAAAACTTAGCCCGGTGTTCCGGTAAGCCGCGCCCATCCCTTGGTATTGCGTGTGGGCGGGAATACTAAAATCATAAATGGGCGCATCAAAATCATTAGTCACTTGCGTGAGTACAGGTGCACCTGTTTGCTTGTCCCATTTTAAATTTTTAGTTACCACATGAGACCCTTCATCAAATGCTTCAGTGCTCTCCAGAATTCCCGATTTGAACACAACTTTATTAGTAACTGCACTTCTCAGCTGAGTAAAACTCTTCGATACATTGGGCCAAGAGGTGGGTATCGGGATTACCCCAAAAAGGATAAAAATCCCATCAAGATTTACATTTGCTCCTCCACCCCAGGCGTTGTCTTCAAATTGTCTCTTATCATTAAAAAATTCTGTTTCTTGTCCTACAAAATATTTTGGTATAGATGAATTATTCAACTCCAGTGAAGAAGGTACACTCAACGTACCATCTCCATTATCTTTAAATACGTTTGATACTGCCGATGCTTTTCCATGCGAAGTGACAGAATTTTCTGTTCGATAATTGTATTTGACCCATGAAATTGGTTGAGGCTCTATCTTACCCGTTCGGTCTTGTCGATAGTTACTGACTTTTTTCTGCTTGCCATGCATATCGTTGGTTACAACAGAATACCCCTGGCTCGCCGTTAATTTAGAAGTGGTTATTGAACCAAGAAGAGGAATAGTAACCATAAGGTTATAGGGCTTATTTTGTTTATCTGTTTCATCAGTGATTACAGGGAAATCCTTGGCCGTAAAAAATTCATGAACTGTCATCCCTGTGGTGCCATAGCTTGCGTTGGCTCCCGTTGGGAATAATGATTTGTTATTTGAGAGCTTTATATTGGCTATTGATTTTCCTGCCAAGTTTGCTGCCGCAAGGCTAGTTACTGTAACAGTGCTGTAACCTACCTGTGGCCCTGGATAATAAGTTTCGTTGATTGGATATTCAAAAAATAAATTATTGTCAGAACGAAGTGGCACCGACTGAGTAAACTTCTTCGCATAACGGAGCGAGTTTTCTTCACCTCCAACCAGTGGTTCATAAGCTGCAACTCCACTGCTTATGGTATCCGCACCTTCTTTGGTGGTATATTCATAAAGTTGCCCATATATTCCTTCTTCGTCGTTTGCCCACTGATCTTTGATAGTAACTTGCCTAACACGAAGCCCTCCTCCGAATTTTATTTTATCGGGTGAATTCAGCCTGATCCATGATTTAGAGGCTATCACTTGCCTTCCCCATACTTTCTTTAAGCAGTAATTATTAAAGCCTTGGAACATCTGTCTCACTAGTGTGATTACACTGGTCAGACTTCTGATCTGACTGATTCTATCTCCATTGCTGGTAGCAGGTTTTAGCTTTCTATCTATATTGGCCAACTCCGGTTGGTTAGTCCTCAGGTGTTGCCATGCTCTTAGAGAAAAGGGATGATGTTTATTCTCGGCAGAAACATAGAAATATCCATAGACATAATTATTATTATCCGAGGCATCTTTCTCCAGGGCCATCGACCCATTGAAATTAATATCTGCATACCCAGATATATATTCGTAAAAGCCTTCACCCGGGCTACGTAGGTTCACTTTCATTTTAAAGTAAAGTTGCTTGCGCTGCGCGTCCAAATATTTTAGTACTTCGTTTTTCTGGTTGACGCCGGATGAAACCGGTATTGGTTTTTCCAGCTTGAAGCGCACTTTCAGGTTGTTGTCATCCAGAACATACGTATCGTTTAACTCGTGTAATGTTGGATCGGTGTAAGGATCAACTAATTCCATCATCTGCGCTGCCTGTTGTTGTTGAACATATGCGTAATCATCCGTTTCATAATTCACCGCTACTTTCCCTCCTGAAGGCAATTGTATTTCTGTCAGACTCCAGGCTGCCGCATTGTTATCTATAGAATCTTTTTGTGAAGGATCCTGTAATGAATAGGGGCCGTCTATATTTTGAAGAGGATCACTGTCAGGATAAGGTTTATAGCTACCCCATCTGTCATAGGCATATAAATTGTATTTTGGATTTTTGGGATGGTAAGTAAATTTATAAGGGTTCAATTGTCCTTTCAGGCTACTTCCATATTCAAACCATACTTTTCTCAGCGTTAATTTACCACCGTTGGTGGTGATGCTGTTAAAAACACCTCGGCACAATGAGTAGTCGTACTCAAATCGAACAGACTTTATCTTGTAATTATTTTGTGCCGAGCGTGTAAAAAGATCAATCTTATCCAATCGATAGACAGGTTTACCTGTGTTGTCATCCTTCTGTAGTTTTTGATCAACTCCATAACCGTCTTCACGTGGAGACATCGTGAATCTAGCAATATGTGAACGGGTCTCTGCTTGAGCCAAATACCACAGTTCTTTCTGTCCAAAAGTGTAGACTCCCTTATCATCACGTGGATCTGTTTTCCATCCCTCCTGGTAGTGCGCATTTGAAAATGGATCTCGCCATTGATAAGGATCAGAAGCTGAATTCATTCTTTTATAAGTAAACTTCACCCAATAGCCAAGATCATCAGGTGTTACGCCATCATCTGTTACATCAACATAGTCAGGCCCCACGATAGAGGTAAGCAAATAAGAATGAGCATAGGGGGGCATTTTAGAAATTTTTAAAAACTTATCAGTCTCGGCATGCTCAAAGTCGGGTTCGGACTGCCCTTCGTTCCCTGTCGCCACTCTGTTGGTCTGACTATTTATAGGTTTCGATGCAGTGAATGAAGTTTCTTCCTGATAAGTGTTATACGCGGGGATTCCATAATTGTACCTTAAACCTTCAACAGTAAGCGCTGTTAAGCCGGCAATATGATGCTTAGGATTAGCCGAACGATCAAAAGACTGAAGCACATTTGAGTTATCGAGATACTGGATTTTAAACAACGAAATCATTTCAGAACCATTCATCAATTGACCATTAGTGAATGGTTGTATTACCTGCGAACGTAATTTTCTCTGCTGATTAACTGAAGAACTTACCGGAGCAGCATTGCTCCAGTTCTTTTTCTCCAAAGTGCCGCTGGCTATCGGATTGCTATTTGCTCCATCCAAGTGGACTCGAACAGCATTATCACCACCTATTTGACTATACAATGTGGAAATATCTGTCGAGGGCTCACCGTGTACTTTGAAATACCACGGCTCGTATTCGTTGTCTGCAGTCTTACTCAGGAAGGCTTTAGTACTTCCATCTTTCCATTCCCCAGAAGTTGACTTGGCATGGTTCACACTCAAATTTCCTCCTACATGCAATGGAGGCCCTACATCAACTCCGGCTCCAACATCGGTCGAACCAGAAGTAACCTCGCTATCATGAACTACACCAATATCATTTCTCACCGGGCGATACATTGCACCGATACCCTGCCCTGAAACACTATAGATATCGTATGTAAGCGATGGAATAGCTAGGTTAGGCGACTCTTTAGTAACCATACCATCCTTTTCCCTATTAAAGTCTAAAACATCAGTATTCTTAGTCGAGTTCTGATAATTCATATACCCATACGCGTGGGTCGTTACTACTTTTTTGTCATTTTGTAATCGCTGCTCATTATAAAAACCCTTAACATATCCATGCGGATGAACACCTTGGGCTCCAAATCCAAGTTTCAACGTGGCCGTAAATCCAAAATTGGACATCGGCATTGTAATTTGAGGAGTGTAGCTGGGACTGGCTAAACTTAATGTTGCACCGCCGCTGATCTTACTTGTTATAGCGGTATTCTCCCCCCTCTTATTACGAAAAGCAATTAGATGTAGGTTGGGCTTAACAGTTGTTTCAGATGAAATTGAGACACTTGACAATCCTGATTTTGAATTATAACCTACACCAAGACCAACCTCTCCCATTTTATTTCCCAAACTTAGTGATGGGCTCACACCAACTCCTTCTTGAGAATCAAGACTTACATTCAATCCAACCCCACTTGTCATTCCGGATTTAGTAGTGCTGCCATATCCTATTGAAGCATCTATGTTGTAGCCTAATCCTTTGTAATTATTATAACGTACACTTAACCCTCCACTAAGACCACCAGCTCCACCAAAAATTTCAACCCCTACACCTGCTCCCAATCCAACAGTTATATTAGGATTTACTGATGATTTCGTTAAAATCGAATCTCCATTAAACTCATCGGGTAAGCCACGCATCTGTCTATTAATAGCTCCAGGATTTAAACTCCATCCCAATCCTACCCAACTTGCTTCCTGATCCATCGTAATACCCGATTGATACGAAAGATTAAAGGGATATCCTCCATTAGGGCCGGGCAATTCAAACAACGGAATGTTGTAGCTAAAATCCCCGGTAAACAGATCTACCATTTCGGATGTGCCGGCAGGTTGAAAGCCCTGGACTTCAGGTTGCGAGGGGCCTGATGTTAATGCGTAAGTCAGCGGTAGCTGAGCAAACTGAAAACAAAAAGTAAAAAGCAACGCTAATGAAATTTGTCTTCGCCTGTTGTGAAGTATTGTTATCATAAACCAAAAATGGATGTGTTTCTTTTTGAGATTTTTATTTTAATGGGCAGCGGATTCAATTGATCGGATTTGATCGCCAACTTCACCTCATTGCTCTTACTTCCTTTATTTTCAAAACCCAGCACAAAAGACCGGCCATTGCGAATATCTACATTGCGCTCGAAGTGATACAGTACACACGGCAACAGTTCTCCATCTTGCTCGAGTTGAATGTCATTCTGAAAAGTATAAGAGAAGTAATACAGGACGCGCTGTTTATCAATGGCATTTTGCGAAAGAGAATTTATAACATCCATGTTCTTATTTGACGAAATACTCAATGTAAAATATTGTATTTGGTCAAGCTCATCACGATTTTGACTGAATTCCTTTTCATCAAAAGAGCCGCTTCGCTGAATCCATACATATTCCGATGGCTGATATTGCAGATCAAAAATCAGATCATCTACTTCATTTTTAACGTGGAGACCATTATTGTAATCACGGACCCATTCCATGTAACCCTTGTCGCCAGGAGCATTCTGGCAAGCCTGACAGGATATCAGACAAACTATTATAAACAACGATTTACTTGTCATCATATTTTTTATTGACATACTTAATTACTTCCTCAGTCAGGTCAACTGATTCATCTGCATACATCAGGTTTCCGTTACCCGATGCACCGAAAATAAAATCATACTTCTTTTCCTTTCCGAAAGAAATAACATACTTGTTAATGTGTGACCACAGTTCTTCTGTGTATTGATCAGAAAGTTGTTGCTCCTTAGAAAGGAGTTGTTGTCTTGTCTCTTCGTATTTTTGCAGCACCTCGGGACGGGTATCTTTCTTTACATATTGAAAAAGAGAATCGAGGTGCGCTGCATTCCTGCTCTTCAAAGTTTGGAGTTTTGTTTTCAATTCCTTTGTGCCTTTAAATCCTTCAAATACTTTTTGATTTAAAACAAACCCTTTTTTCTCTCTTTGCTGGTTAGAAAGAACAACCACTCCAAGTGCAACCACACCTGCCAATGCTATTCCCGACAAATAACTTGACTTCATCATTAGTTATGAAACTTTGTTGCCGTTGGTGCCCCATCAAACAGAGGCTGTAAAAAAACCGTGTTGATTTTTTTCTTATTCCCTTCACACGTCATTTGTACGGTACTCGTTTGTTCATTGCCACAGGCATCTTTCACATAGAGTAGCACAAAATATTCCGGGCTTTTATCAACCTGGATCGAAGAGG
>Ga0302164_10000156_pt1 | contig 24964 bp, 29 predicted proteins | sample I_Fen_E3_1_FD_193500 | JGI IMG/M metagenome (GOLD analysis project Ga0302164, IMG submission 193500) | Peat permafrost microbial communities from Stordalen Mire near Abisko, Sweden - I_Fen_E3_1 | ecosystem: Environmental > Terrestrial > Soil > Wetlands > Permafrost | place: Sweden: Abisko...
GTGGGAATCTATGCGTTACGTGTTATCAGAGCACAAGATGAAGTTAGCGATTTTACTATACCGGAGAATGTAGATTACCCAGGTATTTATGTTCCAAATAATAATGAATCTAAGGAATAGATCACGAAAATTTTAGAATAAATACATAAGTAAAAATATGGATATTAATCTTATTTTGTATTAAGTAAAAACCCAAGGATTCGATAATCTAAAGTGGTGAAACAAAGAAAAGAGGAAAATCACATGGAAGAAAAAAAATTTTTACCAATCGGAAGTATTGTATACGTTCCAAGCACAGTTCGAAAGATGATGATCGTTGCAAGAGGAGCATTTGTGAAACAGGAAAATGAAAATGTGTATTTTGATTATGCAGCATGTACCTATCCGGAAGGGATTATAAAGGATGAGCTCTTTTATTTTCATCAGGAAGATATCCAGGAAATCGTCGCAGAAGGATATTCGGATGAGGAAGAAGAACGAATGAGGAAAAATCTTGAAACTATGATACCGAAAATGAAAAAACGCATGCATGTGGAATAGGAGGAAGAAAGATGTCGAGTCATCATTCAACAGCCAGTGCGGCTAAGACCGTGACCGTTCAGACACAGACAGATTCAGGAGCTTCGGCGGCAGCAGCAGCTGCCAGTGCCAAGGCAGCACATCAGGCACAAATGGATGCACAAAAATCAACATATCGTGCTCAGATTGGTACAAAAAATACAGAGGTCGCAGCCAGCAATGCAAAGATAACGAGCTATCAAAATGATATCCAGGATCTGACGGAGATAGAAGCTCTGTTGGAAAGCCTCATGGATCGTGTATCACAGGAAAAGAGCAGCTGTCAAAACAAATATGAATCCAATATCCAAAGTGACTGGAAAGGACATAAGTACAGCGAGTTTCATGGAAAATATGAAACAGTATCAGATGGTTTGAATGCATATGAAAGCAGTGTAAAGAGTATGAAGCATGAAATCGATAATGCGTTAAGAAATAAAAAGATCGCCCTGGCATGGGAACAGAATGTCGTTCGAAATGCACAAATGCTCATTGCCAGCCTGGAATCCCTCATTGCATCCCTGATATAAAAAAGCAATCGGGAGAAAGAAAATAGAAATACAAGGAGGATACAAATGAACCAGAATATCGTCTTGGAGAAAATAAGCTTTGATGGAGATGTCTCAGCGGTACAAAAGGCAGCAAAAACAGTGTCCAATGGAGAAAAGGCACCAAGCATCGTAGCGAAGATGGATACCCTTGAAGCCCTGCTCCATGTATATGAAAGAGTCATAAGGATCTCAAAAGCAGCAAAGGGCTATCTGGATTCGGACATGAAAAAAATGAAGTCGGCAGCGAGTGAAATGGAACGGACAGACCAAAGCATGTTTCTGGAATAGAAAAGGAGGGGTATAATGAGTTATGATGTGCGAATGGGGGAACTGGAAGAAGTCCAGTCCGTACTGGATGCACAGCTGCAAAAGTGGATGTCAGAGTATGGGAAAGTAGAAAAGGAACTTGGAAATCTAAAAGGAACAAAGAGCATACAGGGAGCCATCGGAGAGAGCATGCGGACCTACGTGGAATATGTAGATCTGCCACTGGTGCAGTCCATCAGCCTTTTTCTGGAAAGCTTTCGGGATTATCTCAGTACCTATATCGGGAAATACTATGCCATAGAAAGCGACTGGAATGGTGTCATCAAGGAAAATGTGTTGGAAACGCTGGTAGACCAGCTGGAAGCAGAAAAGAACACGATCTTTGAAGGAATCGAAATGGATATGGCAACAGCGACAGCACGTGCATCGAAATATATCGGAACTGCCAGCCCGGATGGATCCGGGATATCGGATGCTTTAAAATGGATGAAGATCAGTACGAATATGCTCAATGAAAACATAGGAACGATCGAGCATGAATCCTTACAGAATGCAGCAGAACTGATCAAGATGGCAGACGGGATCGAAAAGACGCTTGCAGAGCTAAAGATACAGGAAAGCGTGACCTACGACTTAAAGAAGATAAAAACGATCCAAAGTGGAAGCGGTTTTATGAGCATGTGCAGTAATTACATGGAACAGGCACCAAAGATGGCTCAGGTGCATGCAACAGCCTATGCCTATGAGCAGATCGCAAAGAAACGTTTTGATACAGAGCGGGAAAAAGAAGAGAAAGAAGCACAGAAGCAGCAGATGATGACCGGAGCGGGACAGACGGTTATCGGAGGAATGGGAACATATGCAGGAGGAACGGCAATCGTAGCAGGAGTCGGACTGCTTGCGGTCTGTGCCCCGTTAGGAATTGTCCTTATCGTAGGAGGAGCAATAGCAGCAAGCATGAACTCTTCTGATATGGTAGAAGGAATCGGGAATGTGTATGACGGAGCGAGTGGAAACGGGGAAAAAGGATGGAATCCGCTGAAAGATACAGTCTTTGCAGGGAATGAGGAGCTCTATGGCTGGCTTGAAGGAGGGAGCACACTCTTTTGTACGATCGCAGTGCCGGCATATGGAGCAATATCGGAAAGCGGCAGCCTGCTAAAAGGAGCAACGACAGCTGCAAAGGTAGTCGGTGTGATCGGAGTATCGACAGCAGGAGGGAATGCGACTGGAAAGCTGGTCACGGATATGACTGGGAGCAGAGCAGATGGAGAAATCGCAGGAATCCTTGCAGGAGCCGCCATCGGAGGACTTGCAGTAAAAGGATTTGCAGGGAAGACTGGAGAAATAGGAACAGTTGGAGAAGGCAGCAAGGGAAATGGCTTGTTCAAGTATGATAATCCGAAAGTGGGGGTAAGTAAAGCTGATGAAGGTGGTTTTACTTCTCTGAATAATAAATATGTTTTTAAAGATAGTGAAATTGTTAAGCAAATACAAGATATATCATCACAATCATCTATAGACAGAATGAAAGCTTTTAATAATTCATTGGAGACATTATTACAAAAATATAACATGACGCTGGATGAATTTGAGTTATTATCAGGGAAACCAATTAATGAACTAAATGAAAGTGAATTAAAAACGATATGTGAGATACGTAATGCTTATGAAACCCCTGAAAATGGTACATTGATGTCCAAAGTAATACCAGATGTAACATTTGAAAATTGCATAAATAATGGAGAATATAGTAAAACTGTGGTTGGTTGTGTAGCAAAAGCTCAAGACACAGCAGGATTGAAAACTTATAATGATTATTTTAATACCTTTGGTTTGGGATATGATGGATCTCCATATAAAAATCCTGCGAAAGATTCAATTTATGTAATGCGGTTTACAACAGATAACAATGAAAATATTAAGATACCTTTTGGAGGGACTACTGACGGGGAACTGGAAAAAATTTCAAGGACATGTGATATAAGCGTTGATGATTTGATAAAGATGGATTCTCCATTTCAAGGTAATGGATTTACGAAAAATGAGATAGGTGGTTTAGGTTCTCCAGAGTATACAATATCAAGAAATGGACCTGTAGATTTAAATGATTATTCTGCGATATATAAAGTTAGTAGAAGTGGTAATGAAACATTAGAGGCAATTTATTTTGATGAAAATTGGTATGTAGTTAAATAGGAGAATGAATTAAATGAATAATGGTAACTTTGCAATTTATAAAGGTAGAGAATATAAAGCAAGTGGAAGAGGTAATAAAATTGCATTATACTCTAATGCTGAAGATGTGAAAAAAGGTTTTACAAAGTGTTTACTTGGTGATAAGTATGAATTAGTCTTAGATAGAGAAGAAGTAGATTCTTATTTTTCAAGAAATTGTATTTGCAATTACAAGGATGATGACTTTCTTATAATTAGTGAAAATGAAAAACAGTATTTATTATTGAGTGGACCAAGAAATTATCTATTAAAGGATTTAGGATTTGAAGAAGTGAGCCGTGGAGAATACAAAAAGTGGGTTAATAAAAGCGATGTAATAGATGTTCATGATAAAATTGTTGATATTTAGATTTGGTTCTATGTCAAGATTTAGTACAAATTAAAGTGAGTAATTCTGATTGATAAGCGACGGGCAAACGACTTGATCCAATATTAGTCAACGTATGAAAAAAAGACTAGTTAGTGGAATATTGGAGGTTAACGCTGATGGAAAATAGTAAGGGTTATAAAGAGTTAATTCAGCAGATGAATGCAAATGGTTCAAAAAAAATGGATGGATATTATCCAAGACTCATGGAAGAAATTTATGAATGGGAAAGAGAAGAGGTTGAAGACATTATATGGGAAACTTTTGTGAATCAAAATGATTCTGATTTAGCAATATTTCTTCCAAAATTAAAAAAATATAAGGGGATAGATGCATTAAAATCTAAATTAGATACATATGATATTCCAAGTGGGGGCAGTGTTAAAATTTCACAAGTGTTATATGAGGCAACCAAGGATAACAAATATTTGGATACAATCAAACAGAATATAGATTTAGAACCAAATAAAATATCTAATGTTGCAATTTTGTCATATTGTAAGCCATGCAAAAAAACATATGAGTTATTAGTTGATATTTATATTAACAGTGAAAATGAAGTAGTTCGGAGTACAGCAGTAACTGGTATTTTATATAATAGAGAAATCATTAAAAATCCATTGGATTTGCAGGAAATGATGATGAACTTAGAGTTGGAAAGAAAATTTGATTTAGATGATATTACCGAAAGAAAAAAAATAATGATAATGTTTGAAAATGGACAATTATAAACCTGTAAGCTGAGATAGCAGAAAATAATGGACATGGAAGTGATTTCAATAAAATTGATAGACTAACAGAGCTGGGATTTGATGAGGAAAATGCAACAAATATGATAAGTGATTATGAGGCATGGAAGTAAAGCGATAAATAAAGGAGAAGTGATTGATTTTTTAGAAGGAAAGGGAAATTATAAAGTTGGTATGGAGAAAAATAGAGTGAAAATAGAAGACGTAATAAAAATAATAAAGGAAGAAAATCTAGTAGGATATAATATGAATGAAGAAAGAAATAATAGGGAAAATGAGGTTGTGTTAAGGCATGAAGATGATAAATGGATTGTTTACGTAACTGATGAAAGAGCTAGCAAGATTATAAATTCACAAGATACTTATTCAGATGAAGAAGAAGCATTATATGACTTTGCAGATAGATTAAGAGCTGATAAAATCTTAAGAGAGTTATAAATTTTATGGAACATATAGAAAATGGTATGAAAATAGAAGAGATTTTTAATGAAGATAAAAATGAATTTATTGTGACAAATATTGAGAACGAGGATGGAAAAATTATAATATTTAGAAGTAAAAAAATGATATCATATAAAGGTGCTAGATTTAGATTCAATATTCAGTTTTATAATGGGATTATAGAACATATCAGCATTGTTGCAGCGAAAAAGCAAGAAAATGATATTTACGAAAAATGTAAAGATGAAGATGAAGTACATAAATTGTGGCTTTTAAATAATTATGGAGTACCAACTTTAAAAGAACAATTTGGATATATATATTTATTTTCAGATGGAAAAATATGTTCTGAATATGATCCGAGAAGTGGTAGTTCTGAAATTATATTTATAATGCACTCATAATGGAATTATATGTTATTATGCGAGAAAAATTTGTTTTTATATATTTTCAAGAATAGTTGAGGTGCAATACCTAATTATATATCTATATTAGATTACTGCAGAGAATACAGTATATCTATAAAAGATGTTGAATATGTTGACGATGTGCTTGGATTTTTAAGAGAGGCTGAAAGACATGGTATATGTTCGTACCATATAAGCAGTTTTCTAGATTATAAATAAACAATATAAGGATGGTAAGAAAGTAATGGGATTTTTAATTTATATTTATGCAATGTTGATAGTTGTTTTGTTATCGTACTTAGTTTCTATAGTTGGATATTTTATGGTGTTGCACAAAGCAGGTATCAGTGGCTGGAAAGCATTTATTCCAGTGTATAGAGATTATTTGGTATGTAAAGTGTGTAATGCAAAAGGTGCATTTATTGTATTAGCAATTTGCTTTGTAGTATTCTTTGTATTCTATGAGTTTATGTCAGCTTGGATAACTATTCTAATTTCATTAGTAGTATTAGCTGTAATGATTGTAGTAAATCTAAGGCTTATGCATAGGCTTATTAATTGTTTTGGATACTTTGGAGCATCTAGTTGGGTTTTAGCTGTAGGAGCATTACTTATATTGCCTAGAGTGCTAATATTTATTATAGTAGCAGCAACTGGACATTACAAAGAATGTTATACACAATTTAGATCATTTAAGAGTAATAAGGAGAGTATCTATGGTAGAGGAGAGCAAGAATTTACTAATGTCATGTAGTGGCTTTAATGTAGCTGTGAAGATAGAGAATAAATCTGAATTAGAGGAAATTTGAAGTGCATTACGCTAAATCTATGTCCTGTATATCATCACAGAACAGGAAAATAATTCGCCATACGTTTTCAGGTCGTTCTGATTACGGCGTATCCATTCCAAAATGGTATGTCTTGTGAAAACCAATGACAGTATGGCTTACCAGTGAACCAAAGATGTTTCTGGCTCCTTCAAAGCTTACAAATTTTTAAAATTCTGAATTTTTGAGGATTTTCATTTTTGTATTTTGGTATATCATAAATTAGCACTTTTTTGTATGTTAATGTTTGCGGTGAAATTATGATACCAAAGATTTGGTGCTATTTTAATGTCAAGGTACCAATTTATTAAGTTGTATTATTTGAGCAATCAAGCGTTATCACCAGCTACGCTAGTGATAAAGTTGAGTAAATATTGAAACAGATAAATTTGAATGAGGAGGCTGTTATGGTTATTAACGATATTGAATTTAATCTTAAAGATGGTCGGGATGCATTGATTCGGAGCCCTAAGGATGATGATATTAAGGGAATGCTGGATTATCTGTATATTTCAGCGGGAGAAACAGATTTTATTCTGCGTTATCCAGAAGAGTGTAGCAAATACACGCCTGAAGAAGAAAAAGTACTTTTTGACAGAGTAAATGCTTCGGACAATGAAGCAATGCTTGTGTGCCTGATTAGGGAAAAAGTAGTTGGAAACTGTCAAATATCATGGAACAATGGAATAAAGACCCGACATCGCGCGAGTGTGGCTATTGCGATTCTGAGCGAATTTTGGAATCAAGGTATAGGAACAAGATTGTTTCAGGAGATGATGCATATTGCTGAAAATAATACAAATATTACGCAGATAGAGTTAGAATTTGTTGAAGGGAATAGCCGTGCGCGCGCTTTATACGAAAAAATGGGTTTTCGGATTACTGGAATTAAACCAAATGCAATTCGCTTGAAAGATGGAACATTACTTAATGAGTATTCAATGATTCGAGAAATCAAGAGATAAATTAATTTTTTTTGTGATACAGACTAGCTTATAAAGTAGTCTGTTTTTTCATGCCAAAAAGAGGTGATAATACTATGAATTCAAACGAACAAGTTATAAAATTGTAGGTAAGATAATAGCGGTTAGTTTACAATCTGTATTTAGGCAATTGCGAAACTCATTTTAAATGAATTTTCAAAGTGAATATTACCAAAAGAAGGTTCCAATACAGTGGCAAGTCACGATTCTTTTGGTAAATTCACCTAATATATCAAGAGTTTTATATTGTTTTGCAAACGCCTAACAATGAGTAAACCACACGGCATAATTGTGTTAGGGGGCAAACGGAAAGAGGTAAGTATACGCTTACACGTGAACTAGCAAACATTTTGAACTTTAAGCATATGGACAATAGAAGATTATCACCGTAATGCTTTAAATATAGGAGGAAACAGTCATGGAACGAAAATTAAAGTCATCAATTGTAACAGTACAAAAACTACATCAGGCGATGATTCGATTATTGGAAAAACAGGAGTATGAAAAAATTTCAGTGGCAGGAGTAGCAAAAGAAGCAGATTTAAATCGGACCACGTTCTATCTGTTTTATAGTTCAAAGGAAGAATTGATTTATGATATCTGCGATACTTTTTTAGATGAATATATTGAAATTTTCATGGATTCCTTAGAAAAAAATGGAAAAGAGCAGGAAGTAAAGGGGTGTCAGAAAGCTTTCGAAAACTTAAGCAAACATGAGAAAGTGATAAAAGCATTATGGAATATCCAGGAGGAAAAGTTTAATCCCTATATAATCATGGAAAAATCTGTTGCTAAGACCGTTTATCGTTTTTTGGAAAAGGAGAATATTCAAATGAAAAATGGTGGTCAGGCAGAATTTTTTGCAGATCTATACGCAGCAAATGTAATGGCAACAGTAAAATGGTGGATCTATAATTATCAGGATTTCACGATTAGTTATGTATATGGGGTAATCAAAGACTGCCAGGAGAAAGGTTTACTTTCCTTACTTGAAAACAAGAAATCTTAATGGTCGACACATTTTGTGATTCTGTCTTTTGGGTTATTGCTATGCTTGTTAAAATAATAGAAAACAATGTCAAAGGAGGATATTACAAATGGGAAATAGAGTTTGCGACGTATTAGGAATTGAAAAGCCGGTCATTCAGGGGCCAATGGCATGGATTTCAACAGCTCCACTTGTAGCTGCAGTATCGAATGCAGGAGGACTTGGAGTATTAGGTGTTGGATTTGCGCCAGATGAGTTTTTAATTGCACAGGTTGAAGAAACAAAGAGACTGACGAATAAGCCATTTGGAATTAATACAATTATGATTCCAGAAAATCTTGATCGTTTGACTGGACATATTAAAAATTTGCGGCCGCCTGTAGTTTATGCAGATACATTACTTGGATTGGATGTGGATCTTTGTGAGAAATATTTTTCACAATGGCATGAAGCGGGATGCAAGATTATTGTAAAGGCTTCTGATATAGCAGATGCAATGAATGCAGAAAAAGGTGGAGCGGATCTTGTAATAGTAAAAGGCTGGGAAGGCGGTGGACACACGACTATTGAAGCTACAACCGTACTTGTACCTCAGGCAGCAGATAAGCTTTCTATTCCAGTTGTAGCATCGGGTGGAATAGCTGATGGCCGCGGGATGGCAGCTGCAATTGCTCTTGGTGCGGATGGAATTGAGATGGGAACTGTTTTTATGGCATCAAAGGAGACAACCGTACATCCTAACGTAAAGAAGAGTGTCATAGAAGCCGGAGATATGTCAACCGTAATTACAGGATATTCAACAGGAGAGCCTTGCAGACAGTTTAAGAATGCACTTTCTGATGAGATGGAAAAGATCGAAGCTGAGAATACAAAAGCCGCAGCGGCAGAAATGCTTCGCCCAGTTGCTGAAAGCTCTCTTAAGAAAGCAATGGCTGAGGGTGATATGGAACATGGAGCAGTTATGGCTGGACAAATTGCACCACTTATCACAGAAGAAAAAGCAGTTATTGATATTATTGATGACACAATCGCAGGTGCAAAGGTTTGTCTTGCTAAAATTACAAAGTTCGAATTTCATTAATCCGTTGGAGGATTAATTGGGGCTAAATAAATATGTAAGGATTCAAATGGAAACGATATACTTATAATTTATGACAAATTCCCGCCTGCAGAGAAAGCCGTTTTTCTCCTATAAATAACCTCAACTTAACAACTAAATAGCATTTTGTCTTTTGGAGCAGAGATATCTGCTCCTTTTTAAATTAATTATCTATTATAGGTATTTGCGAAACAATTTAAAGTACTTGATATATTAGGTGAATTTACCAAAAGAATGGCGATTTTCCACCGCATTCAAAGCCTTCTTTTGGTAAGATTCACTTTAAAAATTCATTTAAAATGAGTTTCGCAATTGCCTATTAATTATCTACTAATTATTGTGAGAGTAATAGAAAAATATTGTTTGGCAGATTGAGAGTTTTCTAGTAACATAATATATTGTATGTACAATGAAAATGCATGAGACTAAAATGAGATATGGTGAAAGGAACAGTTCATATGAAAGAAGAATTGAGAAAAAAGATTATCGAATATGGAGCGGATATTTGCGGATTTGCTGGAATAGATAGATTTGTAGAAGCACCCAAAGGCTTTCACCCATATGATATATTTCCAGAGTGTAAAAGCATCATTGTTTTTGGGTTAGCGCTTCCAAAAGGGATATATATGGCTAAATCGAAGCTAATCTATTCATATTTCAATAGCTTCGCCTGCCCCCAGGTGGATCAAATATCATTTCAGGTGGCAGCTTTTTTAGAGAGTACCTATCATAGTATTACAGTGCCATTACCGTGTGACGGTCCTTATGATTATTGGGACGAAGAAAAAATGAACGGTCGCGGATTACTGTCAATGAAACATGCTGCGTACTTATCTGGAATTGGTACATTAGGAAAAAACACACTACTTATCAACAAAGAGTACGGAAATCGACTAGTCATAGGATGTGTACTTACTGATTTGGAAATAGAATCCGATGAAATTGCTGCTACTATATGCCCTGAGAGTTGTCAGCTTTGCATTCAAAACTGTCCCGTTGGGGCAATTAGTACAAACGGTGTAGAACAAAAACCATGCAGATTAAATAGTTATGGTAAAACGAAACGAGGATTTGATACCGTGGATTGTAATTGTTGCAGAACAGTTTGTCCGATGCGATTTGGATTGAAATAGTTTATTAAAAAATTAATGATAAGTATGATATAAAAATAAATGAAAGATAAAGGATAGAGCATATGGAATGGACGAGTAAATACAAAAAAGCAGTTACGTTTAGTTATGATGATGGCGTGGAACAGGATTTGCATCTTTTAGAGATATTGAATAAGTATGGCTTAAAAGCTACATTTAATCTGAATACCGGATTGGATAATCAGAGTGATAGCTGGTTTTACAAAGATTTAGAAGTGAAAAGACTTAATTTATTACAGCAGGCAAATGCATATAATGGTCATGAAATAGCGGTTCATACACTTACACATCCTGATTTATGTGAATTAACGGATGCAGAACTGGAAAGAGAAGTACTTGGAGATAAAAATAATATCCAAAAAATATTTCACCAATATTCTGTAGGAATGGCGTATCCATATGGCAATTGTTCAGAACAAATCATCCAGAAATTGCGAGAGTATGGCTTTTTATATGCCAGAGGGGTTCAATCCAGTTATAATTTCGACGTTCAGTCTGAGCTGCTGGCGTTTCAACCCACTTGTCATCATGATGATGAGAAATTGTTTGAATTAGCGGAGCGTTTTTTGAATACACAAACAGAAGAACCACAAATTTTTTATGTTTGGGGTCATTCCTATGAGTTTGGAGGAAATCATAATTGGGACAGATTTGAAGAGCTTTGTAAGTTGATAAGTGGAAAGCCAGATATTTTCTATGGAACAAACAAAGAAGTACTTATTTAGTGAAAAGATTTAACAAAGCAATGGGGTTTTAAAAGATTATTCACTTGAAATAAAAACACTTAAAGATCAGGCAAAAAGCAAGAACAAAAGCTTAGAATTGAAACGGGGGATACGCATGGATACAGATTTCATAAACGTAACAACTAAAAATATTGGAAATGAACATTTATCCTGCATTATCCGCAGTAAAAAGCCTCATCAGGGTATAGAAGCAAAGCGAAAATGGCTTTTGGAACGACTAAAAGAAGGTCATGTCTTTCGAAAGTTAAATGTAAAGGCTCCGGTTTTTATTGAATATGCACCGCTTGAAACAGCCTGGGTTCCTATTATAGGAGATAACTATTTTTACCTGTATTGCTTATGGAGCAGCCAAAAAGGAAACGGATATGGGAAAGCACTGATGGAGTATTGCATAGCGGATGCCAAAGAAAAAGGGAAATCTGGTATTTGTATGCTCGGATCAAAAAAACAAAAAGCATGGCTTTCGAACCAGTCCTTTGCAAAGAAATTTGATTTTGAGGTTGTTGATTCTACCGCTAATGGATATGAACTACTTGCACTTTCTTTTGACGGAACAATTCCAAGGTTCGCCCCAAACGCTAAAAAACAAGAAATCGAAAATAAAGAACTAACAATTTATTATGATATGCAGTGCCCTTTTATCTATGAAAGGATTGAAATGGTAAAGCAGTATTGTAAAGAAAATGACGTTTTGGTATCTTTCTTTTTGGTAGACACACTACAAAAAGCAAAGGAATTGCATTGTGCTTTTAATAACTGGGGTGTGTTCTACAAAGGAAAATTTGAGACGGTGAATTTGTTAGATGCCGCATCTCTGGAGAGAATATTAAAGAAATGAAAATATAATTTGGATTTTTCACATTCATTGTAAAAATAAGGATGAAACAGTAAATAGCATATGTTTTATCCATATGATGGAGATTATAGTATGAGCATTTTTGGCATAACAGAAGAAAAATTAAAGAAAATAGAATACCTTTTTGATGGATGGAACGAAACATTGATCTGGTCATGCTTGCAAGGGTATATGGGTACTGCATGGGCAGAAAACGATACCAATCCAAGATCGGCGCAAATCGTAATAGCCGATTTTTGCTTTTTTGCAGGTGAAGTAAATGAAGCTTTAGTAAAAAATAAACCCAAAGATTATAAATCCGATTTTGTTATTATGGTACCTCAAAATGAAGCCTGGGCAAAACTAATTGAGAAAGTATATGGGAAAAATGCTACCCATGTAACGCGCTATGCAATAAAAAAAGAAAAAGATATTTTTGATATAGAAAAATTAAAAGCAATAGTTAAAAATGTAAGCGCAAACTACGATATTAGGTTCATTGACGAAGAAGTATACCATATGGCAATGAAAGATAAATGGTCGAAGGATTTATGTTCCCAATTTAAAAATTACGAGGAATATAGTAAAAAAGGATTAGGAGTCGCTGCACTTTATCATGGAGAACTCGTTTCTGGTGCATCTTCCTATACGGTGTACCGTGGCGGAATAGAAATAGAAATCGATACAAAAGCTGATTACAGAAGAAAGGGACTGGCGGCTGCCTGCGGAGCGAAACTGATCCTTGAATGTGTGAACAGAAATCTATATCCTAGCTGGGATGCACAAAATAAGTGGTCAGTTGCACTAGCTGAAAAACTTGGTTATCATTTTGAAAAAGAGTATGTTGCGTATGAAGTGAATGGTTATGAACTAGGATTATTCGTAAAGGCATAAAAGCAAATATTTAGAAATTTTATAACCATGTCGTTTATGTAAAAAGAGAGTCGTTTGTGTAGATTCTCTTTTTTTGTAAAAAAATAAGTCTATAATTAGAATTGTTTAGGCATATAAAAGTATCGTTCAAAGGCAAGGATAAAGGACAGCAACAATTTAAAATAAAAAAAATGACTGGAGAGAAAGAACATGGTTGAATTTAAAGATATTGTCAAAACGTATGATGAAAAATTTCAAATAAACATTCCGCATATGGTTTTAAATGATAATAAAATATATGGTTTACTTGGACATAACGGTGCAGGTAAGACTACAACCATTAGAATGCTGCTGGGTTTGTTAAAGCCTGATTGTGGAACTATTTTGATCGAGGGACAAGACGTATTTAAAAGTAATAAAATCAAAAAAGATATAGGGTATATTCCAGATGTGCCGAACCTTTTTGAAAAATTGACAGGATTTGAACATTTAAATTTTGTTTCCAGCTTATATGGTTTTAACAGTAAAGAGAATATACAATATATCGAAGAATTCATGGAGCTATTTGAAATAGAAAAAGATAAAGACAAGATTATTTCATCATATTCAAAAGGGATGAAACAAAAAATATCGATTATAAGTGCCTTAATTATCAGGCCCCAAATACTAATATTAGATGAACCATTTACGGGACTTGACCCGATAGCGATTCAAAAATTCATTGGATTTTTAAACAATTTTATCAATCAAGAAAAAAGATTAATACTATTATCGACACATGATTTACATATTGTAGACGATATATGTACGGATTCTTTGATTATGAAAAATGGACAAATAATTTCTCAAATAAATTTGAAAGAAAGTAAAAAAAATATAATACAAGATATTTTTTTCAAACAGTTGGGCAATTCAGGGGAAAGCATATGAAAAATATTTTGTATTCCTATTGCAAATTGTTTGCTTACAGGTTAAACAAAATCCCGAAAAAGTATAGATTATTTTTAGCAGGAATTATTTGTGCTATCTATATCGGATTGTTTTATTTACTGAATCATTTTGTGAAAATGCCACTTGATATGATGGTTTATTACATAGTATTATTTCTGACTTATATGTTTTTCATATATTTACCGATTAAAATATATTTTGATTTTTTTAAACAGAAAAAAATCGAATTGCTCTTTTTAAGCCCGGTAAGCCTATTTTCCTGTTTTAATTTTATGTATTGGAAGCAAATATTAAAGCTTATTTTCTTCGCTATACTTCTCATTTTACCGCTATTGTATAAAAAAGTACCTCTGTTTTTTATCCTGTTTAAGTATATCCCACTTATAAGTTTCTATATCCTGTTTTTGTATACAATTATTTTCAGCGTTTTATCTGGCCTGTTTTTGATTTTTAAAAAGAATATCTATCAATACATTATGCTTTTTATAGGAACACTTGAAATTGTAGGATTTTTTCTTGCATATACGATTTATGGCAGCAGACAAGTAATGGGTTTACATGTAATGCGGAACAATTTGCAGAGTCTTGTCAGTAAGATAAAATATGACAATCATTTATTAGTTGGTTTTATTTGTATCGATGGAATCCTATTTCTCATAAGCTGGATTTTATATAGACAATCCTATTATAAAAATGATTTTATGGGGAGTACTGGATACAATGACATGCTCTCAAAAGGGAAGAAAGAACCCTTAAATTTAGTGTTTGTATACAAAGATTTTAGATATCTCATAAGAGATTTTATGAATTATAAATATATAGTAGTTACCTTTTTGATATTTATATACACGCTTGTATATGGCAAGCGTAATGTGAATTTTAAATCGGTATGTGTTTATCTGGCTATTTTCATCTCCATATTTTCGTTTCAATATATCATCGAAAATGTGAAAAACGAAAAAAGCAAAATGGATCTTTATATATTAAGCAATATGTCAATATACAAATTTTTTAAGCAAAAAATAGTGGCAAATGAATTATTTGTAGGAGGAATGACCTTTGTCCTTTGTATAATCATAAGCTTACTATATAAATACAGCCCATATAAAATATGTTTTCTGCTTTTTCTGTCGACTTGTTTAACACTTGTAATGGTAAATATTTTGACCTATACAGTAATTGGAATCGAGTTTGTGCTAATGCCTAAAAAAATTACGTTCAACTTAGTATTAAAAATATTGAAAGAAAGTCTGACCGCATTTGTTAGCTTGATTTTCCTGAATATAGGCATAGAAATGTATCTGTTTATAGGAAAAAAACAATTTTTATGGATAAAATCAATAGTTCTTTTTCTGTTGATATTTGTTATCCTGAAATATTCAAATAAATTCACTGCAAAGAAATTTAATAAAGGTTTTGAAGTACGAAATAGGAAGGCAGAAAACATTTAATTATATTTGCAAGAAAGGAACTTGGAAAAATGAGTAAAGAGAAGTTTAAAAAGATAATTATTGAAATTGTTGGCACAGAGCATATGCTATATGGCAGTGATTATCCGTTTACACCAGATTATGGAATTAGTATGTTACAGGATGCGTTTGACCATACAGATCTTTTGAACGCACAGCAACTACAAATAAATATAGATAGAACATAGAAATTATAGGACAAAAAGAAGCGAGGTGTTTTCTGAGGAAGATACCCCGGTTTTACATTTTTTTAGAGTTTCCAATAAAAAAATTGCAAAATGTTATACATGTATTGAATACATATGATAATGTATTATTGGATTACAAAAAATTGGAGGGAGCATACAATGAAAATAATTGAACTTTGCAATTTACTAGGCATACAAAAAGAAGTGCAGGAGAAGCTGACTGCGTGTGAGAAATGTATCAATTTTAAAGATATGAAAGATCAGATAGAGCAAATGAAGAACCCCAAATATTGGGAAGATGGGCTGAAAAGTCTAAAAGGTCTGCTGGGAACGGATGAGGATGGAATGAAAATTTTAACTTGTCAGCTGAAATGTGTATGTGATGCGTATGCAAAGTATGAGGAACTTGGGATATCACAGAAAATTTTTATTGATACGATGAAATTTTTTCCGAGATTTTTGCAAGAACATAAAGACAGACATGGAAGTTATCGCTATATCTGGGCGTGGTGGGCAGTTCGTCAGATTTCCATGGTGGAATTTCGAATTGAAGAGCTTGAATATGAAATGAGAATAGAAAATGGCAGGCATTTGATTGATATTCATATTCCAGCGGATGCAGATATGACAAACGACAAGTTACGAAGTTCTTATCTGAAAGCATTAGAATTTTTTGAAAAGTATTATCCAGAATATAAAGGAACCGATATGGTTTGCAGTTCATGGCTGCTGGCACCATCTTTAAAGCATGTCTTGCCGGAACATTCAAAAATCTTGCAATTTCAGAAAGCGTTTAATGTTGAAAAAGTGGAAGAAGATAGTTTGGGCTTTATGGATTGGGTGTATGGAAGTCAGGACATTCCAATAGATGAATTACCAGAAGATACTTCTTTGCAAAAAAATCTAAAGATTTACCTGAAAAACAAAGGCAAGATTGAGTGGGCGACTGGAAAACTGATTTCGAATCCTTTTTGTTGAGTGTAAGTAGGCTATAGATTTTATATACAAAAATATTCGAAATGCATACATTAAACAACCTCAGGTAGATGCAAATGTGGTAGAGGATATATTTTAAAAAGCAAAAAAAGAAAAAAAGAAATGAGTAAAAAACAGGATAGGATACACGAAATGAGCGATAGAATTAGCATGAATTATAAACTAGTACCACAAAAATTAGAAGAAGTTTATGGCTTTGATAGGATAAGTATAGAGGATATAGATGCACTATCTATTTCAATGTTTGAAGCATTTCAGGATACGGCAGATTACGAAGGGGAAAGTGTAAAAGATTTAAGAAAGGAACTTTGCGAGGTTATGGAAGGCACTTTTGGTACATTCCTTCCGGAGGCTTCATTTCAAATCAAGCAAAACGGAGAAATTGCAGCAGTAATTCTTGTGAACCTATATCAAGATAAACCATTGGTTTCAGAATTATTTACAGCAAAAAAATATTTGCATTTGGGTATGGCAAGCTGCCTGCTGAAAAAGACAATCCATGTATTAGCAGGATTAGAATATGAAAATCTGGTTTTAAATGTACATCCCAAAAATGTTGGAGCGATTCATCTTTATAGAAAGATTGGATTTACAGAATTATAATGAATACTATAAATCATGTCCTTTTTTCGGTAGATTATAAAAAAACTATGAAGAACTGCTCATAATCAAATGAGTGGTTCTTTTTGCTAGAAAAATATTATATAATGTTTCCATAAGAAATATTGCCACACTTATGAAGAACAAGACAAAGTCAAAAATAGAATTAATTTATAGATGAATTCATATACTTATAGCACACAGATAAAATTTTTGAAAAGGAGAAGATTGTATGCTTTCTTTACCTTATTTATGTATCTGCATATATTGTATGCTGCAAATAGGCTTTCTCTGGATGATGAACCAGAGACGCTGGAAAATCCATTCCAGACAGGCACATTACTTTTCTTTGATCATGCTGATCATGCTGATTTCATTTTCGGCAGATATTATAAGTAGTATAAAACATGTTTCGCAAGGTATGCTTCCTTTTGTAGCATCAGGAAATTTTGTTGAAGTCATTTTGAATACAACACTACTTCTTATATATTTTAAATATGTCTGTGCGCAAATAGAAAATATTGACTTGAAATGGAAAAGAAAAATAACGATATTTCTGTGGGTACTAGCTGTGCTTTGCAGTGTAATTGTATTATCGACAGCATTTACAGGAAAAGTCTTTTATTTTGATAAAGCAAGGATCTATCATCGTGGACCTTTATTCTGGCTGCCAATGAGTATATTATTTGTTATGATGCTTACAATAGAAGTTTTTATCATAAAACTCAAACCTAAAATAGAAGCAAGCTATTACAGGTCGCTTATATTGTTTCTTATTTTTCCCCTTATAGGATCGGTTTTTCAGTCTTTTATCATTGGATTGCCATTTTCTTTAATCAGCGCAACCTTTGCAGCACAGGTTGTATTTACCAATATTCAAAATCACACAATGGATACAGATTATCTGACAGGAGTTTTTAACCGTCAGTCGCTGGATATGCAGATGCGGTATAAAATAAAAAATGCGAATGAAAATCATTCGTTTTCTGCAATACTTCTTGATATTGATAATTTTAAAGTGATTAATGACAGATTTGGTCATTATGAGGGCGATATGGTTCTGATTCATACAGCGAATATTCTTCGAAACGCTTTGAGTGGTCAGGATATCATTGCACGATATGGCGGAGATGAATTTTGTGTTTTATTTGAGGAAGATACGCTTTTAGGATTAAATGCAAAGATAACTCTTATAAACGAAAATTTGCGTAAATTTAATGATGCTACCAAAAAAACATACAATCTGAGTTTTAGCATTGGATATGCAATATATAACCTGGACAAGGGAAATGATATGGAATCTTTTTTTAAGACAATGGATCAAAGAATGTATGAAGAAAAAATATCAAAAAAGACAGAAAATGAAAAGAAAGAACTATAGATTTCACGTAAAGCATATGAAAAAAGTCATATATTAGGAAACAACAAATATAACAAAAGTCAAATATTAAGAAAAGACAAATATTAATAAAAGACAAATATAACAAAAGACAAATATAATAAAAGACAAATATAATAAAATACAGATATGGAGAAAAACAAAATGGCAGATATTAAATACGATATTGTAGAAGAGATTGGTGTATTGTCTGAAAATGCAAAAGGATGGAGAAAAGAAATTAATAAAATCAGCTGGAATGGTGCGGCACCTAAATATGATATTCGTGACTGGGCACCAGAACATGAAAAGATGGGGAAAGGTGTTACCTTAACAGCACAAGAAGTAGAGCAGCTGAAAGAAATTTTGATTCATAAAACAGGTAATTCAAATATCTGATTTTGGGATTACTGGCACTGAAAGTTCATTGACATGTAAATTTACTTATATTATATTATTCAAGGATTAAGCATTCGTGCGTGATATTTTTATTGTAAATGAAAGTAGGTATAATATGAACCAAAAAATTCGTATAAAAATTGAAAATGTACTTATATTTTTTATTATTGCAACATCCTTTTTCCTGTTGATTTTAAGTTTTATTCCTTCCTTTAAAGTGCCAGAGTATATTCGGGATTTTATGGAAATTAAAAATATGGTTCAAAGAGCATTCTCAATTATATTGCTGGCACTATCGATTCCGTTATTTAAAAGAATCCGTATGGCTTGGAGGATTACACTTATCATTTTAAGCCTGGACCTTTTACATAATATTTCTAATTTTGCGTTGCCAATACATCGCATAATTGGCATTATGGACATTGTGATTATCGCCTTTCTGCTTTGCTTCCAGTCGGATTTTTGCTGCCCATCTTCCCGAAAGACACGAAAAAATGCACTGATTTTTGTTGTGTTGTCTTTATTTGGGATTATTGTGAATGCAACGATTAGTTATCACTATATCAGACTTGGATTTCCTTATACAAGAAGCCGTTCGATTATTGATAGTTTTTTCTACAGCATAAATATCCTTTTGGGAATGAATCATGTACTTTCAGTTTCATCCAAAGCCCGGCATTTTGAAGATTTAATGTTCTGGTTTAGCTGGGGATGTATGCTGGCTGCAATTTTATATGTTGTAAAGCCATGGATTCATACAAAAAAAAGTAATACGGCAGACATCTGGCATGCAAGAGAACTGTTAAATCGTTATAGTCAGAATTCCTGCTCTTATCTTGCATTAGAAGATGATAAAAATTTATTTTTTGGCAGAAAAGTGGATGGTGTAATACCTTATGGCATTGCAGGAAGCACGGTGTTGGTTAACGGTGATCCTATCTGTGCAGATGAGGATTTTCCTGTTTTTCTGAATGAATTTAAGGAATTTTGTCAAAATAGTGCACATAATATGATTTTTCTTAGTGTAACGGACTATTTTTTAGAGGAATACCATACGCAGGGGTTTGGTTCTGTAAAGTGCGGGGAAGAAGCACGTTTCCTTTTGACGGATTATGAAATTTCCGGGAAAAAAGGCGCGAAGATGAGAATGAATATCAATCATGCAGTAAAAGCCGGAATTACGGTGCATGAATACCGTGTAAATGAAAAAAGAGATTTGAAAATAGAACAGGCATTTCATCACATTACGCAAGAATGGCTGAATGAAAAAAGAAGTGCTCTGCTACAATTTACATTAGGATCTGTGGGTCTGGAAAATCCGATGGATAAACGTTATTTTTATGGGATGGATACAACGGGAAATATATCAGCGTTCATTGTATTTGTTCCATTTCTGGGAAAAAATGGATATATGGCAGATGTTACAAGACATGGTGCGGATTCGCCGAGTGGAATTATGGAAACAATTATGTATCAGGCATTTCAACAGTTTAAAGAAGAAGGCATTGCTTATGGTAGTTTAGGAGTTGCGCCGTTGGCAGGTTTGGAAGAAAACAGTTCGAATCCGATTGAAAAACTGTTACAGTTTGTATATAAAAATCTAAATGAATGTTATGGGTTTCGTGACCTGTACCGAGCAAAAGAAAAATATAGCCCAACAGACTGGCTACCGGCATATTATGTATATCTGCCAAAGATTCCTACCCCAAAAATGTTCTATGCAGTGGCAAAAATTCAAAATCCAAAGGGATTGCGGGATTATGCGAAGTCTTTAATCAAAGGGAAAATGAAAAAAATATTTGATAAAGATCCAAAGTCAGAAGAAAAGCCAAATCCTGACGAAAAGGTAAAATCAGAAGAAAAATCATAAATAACAGGTCTAAAGGAAACCATTTAAAAAGAGGTTTCTATATTTTCCAGGTGTAATTCCGGTTTCCGACTTGAATTGCCGTATAAAGTGTTCCGTATGTTTGTAACCACAAAGGCTGGCAATTTCTTCAATGGATTTACTTGTTGAAAGAAGCAATTCGGATGAAGCCTGAATACGACTTTTGATCATATCACTGATACAGGGAGTGTTAAAATAATGTTTGTATATGTTATGCAGATAGCCTTTGCTTATGCTTAACGTATCAGCCATTATTTCAACACTCCATTCTTTTTCCGGGTGGGCGTAGATGCTGTTACGAAGTGAAACCAGGTCGCGGTAAAGCGGCGAATAACTGACGAGACTGATTTCATCAGAGAGTTTGTCCAAAAGTGCAGATGTAAGATTGTGTATAATGGTATCCCTATGTGGATTAACACCATAAAATTCGTTGCAGATAATCTGAAAAAGACTATAGTAGTCATTCGGTTTGTGAAGTAAAATGGGCATACCGAAAGGAAACTGTTCACAGCCAAGCGGCTGGTTTGAGCAGATATGAGCCCAGTCATTGACATAGATATTACTATGAGCAGCGTATGCATGTGGCTGTCCAGGGTTGAATAAGACAGCCGTTCCAGGTGGAGTAATCTGCCATTCATGATTGACAAGAAATCTTGCAGAAGTTTTTACAAATAAAAGTAGATAACATGGATACCCATGAAATCTGTCAACAGAAAAAGAGGAATCGTGAGTCCCATCGACTCCAATTGTATTTATGGATAACATTTTAAATTCTCCTTTAGCAAAAAAATATAATATTCACTTTAAAATTTAGTACGAAATGAATTACGTTATTACCTATAAAAAATATAAAGATATGAGTATAGATCAATTTAATAATAGAATATTCAATTGAAGAAAAAAAGTCAATGTTATATTATACACTACGAAAAATCATTTTTTCACACAAAAAATACGTTGGAAAGTAGAGAAAATATGGCAAGGACAGTAAAAGACTTTAATGAGGATTGGTTATTTTGTAAAATAGCAGACAGGCAAGGCTATGGACAGGGGCTTATAGATAGTGTGTGGGAGAAAATTAACCTTCCGCATACATGGAATCTTATAAAAGAGTATTCAATAAAGAATTTGCAAAAAACAGATAAAAAAAATTATGATGGCGGACAGGGTATCTATCGAAAAGTCTATGTATTTGATACGCTCACGTATTTCAAAAAACATGTATATATAGAATTTGCCGGGGCAAATATGATAACAACATTATATATAAATGGAAAAATGGTAGGGGTACATAAGGGTGGATATGCGAAATTCCGATTTGAGATTACACAATATATCAGATATGAGGAAGAAACAATTGTAGAAGTTTTCGTAAATAATTCCAGATCATTAGAAGTTGCACCACTGTGGGAAGAGGGCGATTTTACTAAGTTTGGAGGTATTTATAGAACAGTCTCCCTGATTGTAGTAGAAGATCTTCATGTGGATTTGGATGATTATGGTTCAGATGGGGTTTATATATCATACGATGTGGATGATTATAGTTATTATAGTCCCTGCGTTGCATTTTCGGTAAAAGTAAATCTTACAAATAAAAGAAAGCAGATGGCATCACCGAAAGTAAATGTGATTGTTTTGGATGCAAGTGGAAATCCAGTCACGGAAAATCATGTAGAATGCACGATAGAGCAAGAGAATGTGAAATCAGTGACTATTTCAGATAAAATAAAAAATGTACATCTCTGGCAGGGAAAAGACAATTCCTATTTATACCGTTTTAAAATTGAAATATTAGAAAACGGGCAACAAATAGATACGATTTGTGTTACGACAGGATTTCGGACATGCGAAATAAAAGAAAACAGTTTTTATCTGAATCATAAAAAATATAACATTTATGGCATAAATTACAATCAGGATAGCTATGAGAATGATTGGGCAATGACAAATGAACAGCGTGACAGTGATTACGATATGATGGAGGAACTAGGAGTAACCGCGGTAAGAATGGCACATTATCAGCATGATTCATATGAGTATGAATTATGTGATAAAAAGGGATTTTTGGTATGGTCAGAAATACCATTGATTAATCATACAAAAATAAATGAACATAAAGTGCATTGGCAAGAATTTTCAAAGAATATAAAACAGCAGATGACAGAGCTGATCCGGCAGAATTATAACCATCCATCAGTCATATTCTGGGGGTTGTCAAATGAACTTTATGATACGGATGAAGAAACTTGCCAGCTTTATGAGGAATTGTATCAGATTGTACAAAAAGAGGATGATTCAAGATATACGATATATGCAGATAACCAGGGAACAGCAGAGATTATAGCAAGATCAAAGAAGGTAGATCTGGTTGGATTTAACCGCTATGATGGATGGTATTATACGCATTGCGGGGAAATGTGCAGTTGGATTGAAAAAGTGATTGCAAAATCAGGCAAAAATCCATGTATAAGTGAGTACGGTGCAGGTGGAGCAGTAACACAGCATATAGAACAGCCGAAGCAGGAAGATATTGAAGCGAACGGAGATATGCATTATGAAGAATACCAGTCTTCCTATCACGAAAAAAACTGGGTTGATATAGTAACCAGTCAAAATGTCTGGGGGAGCTTTATCTGGTGCATGTTTGATTTCGCTTCTTATGAAAGAAACGAAGGGGATACCGTAGGAGAAAATGATAAAGGACTTGTAACCAGAGACCGAAAGGTACGAAAAGATGCGTTTTATTTCTACCAGTCTGTATGGAATGTTACGCCAATGGTTCACATCACTGGTTCACGTTTTTTAAAAAGACCCAAAATTGTACCAGAAATTAAGATATATTCCAATGCAAGCAAGATAGAATTGTTTGTGAATGAAAAATCAGTCGGAGTACAGAATGCATCAGAACTGAAATATTTTCAGAAAACCATATTTATGTTTTATGACATAGAAATTAAAGAAAATGAGAAAAATGTAATACGAGCCTTAGCATGGTTTTTAGATGGTGAGAAGCTTGAAGATAACGTGTGCTGGGAAGGATTTTTATAAAAACACATTGACAATCGTCTATATACCGTTCATACTTAGGACATAGACGATTATCTATATCAAGTACTTGACATTGTTTCGCAATTGTCGAAAAAGATATAAGATTGAGAGGAAGTATAAATGGATATGGATGTAGATTATGCAGCTGTATTTAAAGCATTAGGGGATTCTACCAGACTAAAAATTATAGAAATGCTATCCTGCGGTGAACTTTGCGCATGTGATATTTTGGAAGCGTTTGAGATCACACAGCCAACATTATCTTATCATATGAAGATATTAATAGAATGCGGGCTTGTAAAAAGTAAGAAAGAAGGATCCTGGATCCGGTACAGCAATCATACCGCACACATCGAAAACATAAAAAATTACTTGAATCATATTACAACAGAACAAAAAAACTGCATTTGTAAAACTGTGAAGGAGGGTAATCGGTGCGAATAATTATAATTGGTGCAGTGGCAGCAGGAACATCAGCGGCAGCAAAGGCAAGAAGAAATGATGAGGACGCAGAGATCATAATCTATGACAAAGATAGTTTTATCTCATATTCCGGCTGTGGAATGCCTTATTACATTGGTGGAGAGGTAGAAAGTGTTGAGCAACTTACACCACGCGATTCTGCATTTTTTAAAAGTAAATATAATGTAGATATTTTCATAAGACACGAAGTACTCTCAATTGATCCAGGTAAGAAGATTCTGCAGATAAAAAACATACAAACAGGTGATATTATTCAGGATTTCTATGATAAGCTTGTTATAGCAACAGGTGCATCTGCAATCGTACCGCCAATCAAAGGGGCAGATCAAAAGAATGTATTCACATTACGAAACATTAGTGATATGAAACAAATCAAAGCCTATATGAACGAAAATGCACCAGGATCAGCGGTAATTGCAGGGACTGGATTTATAGGACTGGAAGTATGCGAGAACTTAAAAGAACTTGGTATAGAAGTTACGCT
>Ga0302164_10000157_pt1 | contig 24795 bp, 17 predicted proteins | sample I_Fen_E3_1_FD_193500 | JGI IMG/M metagenome (GOLD analysis project Ga0302164, IMG submission 193500) | Peat permafrost microbial communities from Stordalen Mire near Abisko, Sweden - I_Fen_E3_1 | ecosystem: Environmental > Terrestrial > Soil > Wetlands > Permafrost | place: Sweden: Abisko...
GACTGTGAATGCCGGAAAAGCTAATATTCTTGTGACAGTAACTGATGATCTGGTTAAAAACAAAAAGATAAGTGCGGTATCAATAATTAAAGAAATCTCAGGTGAAATAAACGGCGGAGGGGGCGGACAACCCTTTCTGGCTACTGCCGGCGGAAAAAATCCTGAAGGTATTCAACGTGCACTTGAAAAAGCTGCTGAATTCCTAAAGAGCATATAAGCTTCCGCACTCCTATTCGCCACTGGGGGAACCTCTTAGATCTTAGAGAGTGATAACCCAATTTTAGTTAATCCAGACTGAATCCATGGAGATTCCTCGCTTCGCTCGGAATGACATGAATTTTAGGTGGTTATATAAGGGGCAGAAGTGGCGATTCGAGTAAATGAATGTCTGACTCGTCCTAGGAAAAGTTTACAGATTAATAAATAAATACTGATATCAATTTACATTTATTAGTTAATCCTGATATTGGTTTACAATAGTAGGATTTTTTTTATAATAATTCTTCCATAATCTTTTCGTTTGGATCTTTTGATCATGAACCTGAGATGGATATAGATTTCCAATACTCATATGGGGCCTGTCTTCATTATAAAGACATACAGCTCTTGCTAATACTTTTCTTGCCTGTACCAGTGAGGTTATTTGGTTATCATTCAAATATTCATCCTTTAGTATCCCATTTAATCTTTCAGCTAAAGCATTCTCCAACGGATCTCCGTTTTCTGTCATGCTAATTCTGATGTCATTATCCGTCAATAATTTTACGTATTCAAAGGAACAATACTGAAGCCCTCGGTCAGAATGATGGAAGAGCTGAAAATGACCGTCTGGCTCCATAAATAAGCCAGAAAGGGCCATTTTCAAAGACTGTATGCTCTCAATGGCTTCCATGCTCTCGGCTACATTATAGCCTACAATTTTATGAGAATAAGCATCGGTAATGAAGCTTATATATAGATGACCTCCATTGATTTTCCAATATGTGATATCACTCACCCAAAGCTGGTTTGGTCCTGTTGGAACAAAGCCTCTTATTAGATTTGGGTACCTGCGGAGCCAGTGAGAAGATTGTGTTGTTCGTATGCGTCTTGTTCTCTTTCTTACAAGCAAATGATACGATGATAATAAATCAAACAAAGCATCCCTCCCCATCTTTATTTGATGTTCTAACATGAATGGATGAAGTTTTTCATAAATCTTTCGAGTTCCCATTCTTTTATGAGCTTTACGGATCTTCAGAACTTCTTTCAGTAAAATATCTTCTTCAATACTTAGTTTGGATCCTCTCCATTCGTTTTGATAATATGCCTGCCTGGTAATACCAAACCAACCACATAATTTGGCTAATTTTATGCGTGGAAAATTACTTTTCATTTCTTCAATGGCTTGGTATTGAGCTTTTTTCTGATTGAAATTTTAAGCTCCTTTTCAGCTATATCAACCATTGTAGAGAAGGCAAGAGCTTTCATCTCGGCATCTTTTACCTGTTCTTCTAATTCAGAAATTCTTGTCTTCAATTGAAAGATTTCAACCGGTTCTTCGGGCACCTTGAGAGTGGATTTCTTTTTCGTCATCAAGCTATTATTTTCATCAAAAGTAAATCTTCTGCCTTTAATATAACCTAACTGACGCATCCATTTTAACAGATTGCCATGCTCTTCGACATGTCCTGTATATCTCTCCCAAATTTCACGTTTTGAACATCGTGATTTTAAGAACTCCCTTATTATCTGATGACGCTCATGTGTTGTGAATGAATCCTTACTTCTAAAACCTGGAATAACTTTAATTCTTTTGTCCATTTTACACTTTTTTGTGTAAACCTATTTTAGGACAAGACAGTCAATTAAGTAAGAAAATTTACCTCCGAATCGCCACTTCTGCCCCTTATTGCTTCTTAATAGGATTGTCATCCCGAGCGTCAGCGAGGGATCTCCTTCTCATTTACTGTTAATTTTTAGCATAACCTATATCAAATAATCCTCTAATTCGAAATATATTTTAAAACATGTTTTTGTATCATGTTAATATTATGATACTTACATAATATTTTCTTTTTAGAAGCTAATCTCATTATTATTTGTTCGAAAAATATCATTAGACTTGTTGCCTCTTTAATTCAGTATCATTATGGAAGTCACAAGAACCTTTGACTTAATAAAGTGGACTCATGAAAAATATCCCAGACCTGATATGTACTGTGGAAAACAAGAAAATAAGTGGATAAAATATTCATCTGAAGAGGCCTTGATGAACATAAACTCGGTATCCTATGGTCTTTTATCAATGGGTTACAGAAAAGGCGACAAAATAGCAACAATTACCGGGAATAAGCCCGAGTGGAATTTTGCCGACATGGGGATTGCCCAGGCTGGGATGATACATGTTCCGATATATCCGACAATTGGCAGCGATGAGTATGCATTTATTCTGAACCATTCAGATGTTAAAGCAATAATAGTAGGAAATAAATCAATTTATGGTAAAGTAAGTCCCATAGCGTCCAAACTGAAAGGGCTGTCAGGGATTTTTTCTTTTGACCCTATCGAAGGTGTGCGGTCTTTCAATGAGATTATTGATGAAGGGAAAAGAAATGAAGAAAAATACAGGGTTGAACTGGAAGAAATAAAAAACAGCATAAAGCCGGAGGATCTGGTTACAATAATTTACACATCAGGAACTACAGGAGATTCAAAGGGAGTTATGCTTAACCATATCAATCTTATTTCAAATGTCATTGAGACTTCAAAAGCTCATGACCTAGGCTATGGACACAAGGCGATAAGTTTTCTTCCGCTCTGCCATGTTCTTGAAAGAATGCTGAACTACCATTATCAGTATAAGGGGATTAGCGTGTACTATGTTGAAAATATGGGTACTGTTGGAGAAGTTGTAAAGGATGTCCAGCCGCATATATTCGCAACAGTACCAAGACTTCTGGAAAAAATTTACGATAATATTATCAGTAAGGGAAAGAGTCTGCCGTGGATTAAGAAAAAGATTTTCTTCTGGGCTGTGAAACTCGGATTGAAATTCAGATTAAAAGGGAATTCGGGTTTTTATAAATTCAGACTCGAAATTGCACGGAAACTTATATTCAGTAAATGGAGAGAAGCACTGGGTAATGATCTGGTAGTTATTGTATCTGGCGGAGCAGCCCTTCAATCACGACTGGAGAGAATATTCTGGGCGGCTGGAATACCGATAATCCAGGGATATGGCCTCACTGAAACCTCTCCGGTAATCTCGGTTAATCCGTTAAGAATTGATGAGATTAAATTTGAAACCGTCGGTCCTGTCCTTCAAGGCGTTCAGGTAAAGATTGCCGGAGATGGTGAGATCCTGGCGAAAGGGCCAAATCTGATGATGGGTTATTACAAGGCACCTGAACTAACTGCTGAAGTCATGGATGACGAAGGGTATTTTCACACAGGTGATATAGGCATAATAGAGGATAATAAATATCTGAGAATCACTGACCGGAAGAAAGAGATATTCAAGCTTTCTGCAGGAAAGTATATCGCTCCACAACCTATTGAAAACAGGCTGAAGGAATCATTTTTCATTGAACAGGCTATGGTTATTGGAGAAAACGAGAAGTTTGCAAGTGCGCTTATCTCTCCGAATTTCTCATATCTGCATGACTGGTGTTCATTGCATAAGATACAATTCCGCGATAACAGAGAATTAATAGAAATACCTGAAGTGATAGAACGCTTTTCCAGGGAGATCCGGGAAATAAGCAATACTCTGGGAGAGCATGAACAGATAAAAAGATTCAGGCTTGTCATTGAAGAATGGTCCCCCCAGAGCGGAGAACTCTCACCAACACTAAAACTGAAGAGAAACCTTCTTGCCCTGCATTATAAAGATCTTATAGCTGATATCTATTCCCACGGTTACACGGATACAAATGTCATAGGAAGAATAAAGAATGGCATCAACGGCTTGCTTAAGAACCTGCCCAAGTTTTAGATTAGACTTAACGGTACAAAAGAGGCATATTCCCTTTCAAAATGCTTAAGTTTTGCGTTTTTGCAGATGACACAGTATTTTTTGTAATTTTGAGGCTTTCAAATTAGAAATGAGAAAATTCATATCGGGAAGCCTTCTAATTATAGTATCGGGAATCTTTATCCTTTTGTCTTCCTGCACTACAGGATCATGTTTTGAGGAAACAGAATGTTATGTAAAGGCTTCATTTTACAATAACACAACCCGCACGCCTCCCGATAGCCTGACTCTGTACGGACTTAATAAAGATTCAATTCTTTATAAGCATGCTGTGAGCATTCAACCTGCTCTGATACCACTCAACGCTTCAACTGACAGCTGCACCTTTGTTCTAATGATAAATGGTGTTACCGATACTATTGAATTCTTTTACACCAATTATCCTCATCTCATTTCAAAGGAATGCGGCTATACATTTTATCACCATCTTGATACAATCATCCCTTTAAACCAATTCCATTCGATCAAAAGAATTGAATATATTAACCAGACCATTACAAATTTAAATGCAGAGAACATCCGGATTTTTTATTAGCCTGTTATTTATCCTGACATGCAGTTTTATCCGGGTTAAGGCCCAGGACACCATTCCTATGCCACTTAAAATCAATGTAGGTCTTGAGGTGAGCGGACCGATAAAATATTTCTCGGATAAAAACATACAGAATACTGAAGCATATTTTTCAATTGATCTGGATGAAAAGCGATCAGCTTTCTTCTCAGCAGGGCACCTCAATTATGAGTATTCACAGAATAATTACACTTATCTTAACAAAGGTAGCTTTGTCAGGATCGGGATGGATTTTAACATGCTTAAACCCGATAAGTCACTGGGAAAGTACTGGTTAGGGATTGGACTCAGATACGGTCTAAGCAGATTCAATTCATCTACTCCCACCCTGTACAAATTAAATTACTGGGGAACCACGACTTATTCTCTGCCAAATAAAACTTATTGGGGGCATTTTGTTGAAGTATCTCCCGGTGTACGGGCAGAAATTTTTAAATATTTCAGTATAGGATGGTCCGTCAGTCTCCGAATGTTACTCTATACCGGTACCGGGAAAGACCTCAGACCTGTTTATTTTCCGGGATTCGGCAATGGTACAAAAACTGTCTCTACAGCAATGAGTTACTATATTGTCCTTAACATCCCTTATAAGAGGATAAACGCAATTATCAAAAAAGAAGCCCCTGAAGAGAATGATGATACAAATGATAAGGGAACTGAAAGCTCCACCCAACAAGGAAATAGTATACGACATTAACGCGGTAAAAGATTGTTCCTACAACAGAGGATGATCTTTGTATACAAGTCAACCCACCCCATCCCCTCTTTACGAAGTAGAGAGTGGAAGGGGTGAGTATGAACGAGATAATAGAAAATACCGATCGAAAAGGTGTGTATATAGATCAGACCTTTTTTCTGCTGAAAATAAATAAGCCAGTAAAAGTCAGCAATCCGTTAAGAAGGAGCAACTCAAATCCGAATTTATAACCGTTAAATAACTCAACAGAGTACTGACTTAGAAAGAAACAAATAACAGGTGATAGTATTCCTATCACAGGTGTTATTTTATCGTTTACAATTCTTTGGGTAAATAGACCGAATGAATATAATCCGAGAAGCGGACCATAAGTATAACCTGCAATTGTAAAAAGTTTGTCAATTACAGCTCTGTCATTCAAATAGCTGAATGCCATAACACTGATAAAAAACACCAGAGCAATACCCAGATGCACGATATATCGTATTCTGGTCTTTCTCTTCTCTGAAATGCCCGGCCTTTTCTCCAGGTCAAGAAAATCGATACTCACCGAAGTTGTCAGTGATGTCAGCGCGCCGTCTGCACTGGGGAAAGCAGCTGAAATAAGTCCCATCAGAAATACTACACCTGCTACAGGTCCAAGATACCTGATTGCGATTGTCGGAAAGATATCATCACTTGAAGCAATTGTAAGTCCCTTATTCTTAACAAATATAAGAAGAAGTGCACCGAGAAACAGGAATAACAGATTTACCCCTACCAGTATCCCGCTGAAGGTGAACATATTTTTTTGTGCTTCTCTTATGTTCCTGCAGCTCAGGTTTTTTTGCATCATCTCCTGGTCAAGACCCGTCATCACTATTGTTATAAACATTCCGCTGAAAAACTGTTTCAGAAAAAACCTGGGGTGATGCCAGTCAGTAATAAACATTTTCGAGATAGAGCTGTCTTTTACAACTGAAACAAGTTTAATAAGGGGCATATGAAGATTCTTTCCAATGTAAATAACTGATATTACCACTGCCAGAAGCATAAAGGTAGTTTGCAGGGTATCTGTCCATATGATTGTCCTGATTCCCCCTTTTAAAGTATATAGAATAATCAGTGTGATGAACACCAGGACATTGATCCAGAAGGGAACATGCCAGGCATCGAATACAAAAATCTGCAGGACATTAATAACCAGAAACATACGTAATGAAGCCCCCAGGGTCCTCGATAATATAAAAAATCCTGCACCGGTTTTATATGACCAGTAACCGAACCTCTGGTCAAGATAGGAGTATATTGAGGTCAGTTTTAGCCGGTAATATAACGGGAGCAGAACCAGTGCAATAACGAAATATCCGACCAGATACCCTAAAACCACAACCATGTAACTGAATTGGGTATCCTTTACCCATCCGGGGACTGACATGAAAGTAACTCCCGAGAGAGATGCCCCGATCATTCCATATGCTACTACAAACCAGGGAGATACCTTATTTCCGATAAAAAATGACTGGTTGTCGGCTTTTCGTGCGGTAAACCAGGTAACTGCAAATAAAACCAGGGTGTATATCAGAAATAACAATAATATCAGGATCGGAGACATTTCGTAGTCAATTAGTTTACAAGAATAACAAAAAGAAAGGAAGACAAAAAATTCCCTGATGTTTAATAACAATAGAAAATTGAACTAATTTTGTGTGAAAGTAAAATAAAATGAGTTTTACAGAATTTCCATCAAGACTGCTTGAAAATGCAGTGAATGAGTTCGCTTCACTGCCGGGTGTAGGCAGAAAGACAGCTTTCCGGCTTGTTATGAATCTGTTAAGAAGAGATGCTGAAGAAGTCAGAAAGTTTGGGGAGAGTATAATAAAACTGCATGAAGAAATTCACTACTGCAAAATATGCAATAATATATCTGACACAGAAATTTGTAATATCTGCAATGATGATAAGAGGGAGAAAACTTTAATTTGTGTTGTTGAGAATATACAGGATGTAATGGCTATTGAAAACACCAGGCAGTTCAGAGGATTATATCATGTCCTGGGAGGTATTATATCTCCTATTGACGGAATAGGACCTTCCGATCTGAAAATCGGCAGTCTTGAAGAAAAAGTGAAAACCGGTGGAATCAGGGAAATAATTCTTGCCCTGAGTACAACAATGGAAGGAGACACAACCAATTATTATCTTTACAAAAGACTCAATAAATACGATATATCCATTACAACCCTTGCCAGAGGTGTTGCAATTGGGGACGAGTTGGAATATACCGATGAGATTACATTGGGACGGGCGATCAATACCAGAAATCCGTACCAGCAATGATAACCTCAATATCTTCTTATACCAGCTTCTGAATAATTTGAAGATAAAATGTTTACAATTGTTTCAACATGAAACGGATATCTGAAACATTTCTTCAATCCGGTTGTTTAGTATAAAGAAAATTCAAAAGAATTAAATCACAATCTATGGCAAAATTGAATATTACATTACCTGCAATGGGTGAAGGAGTAATTGAAGCAACTATAAATAAATGGCTTGTCACTGAAGGGGCTCAGGTAAAAGAGGATGATCCGCTTGTTGAGGTCGCAACTGATAAGGTGGATTCTGAAGTTCCCGCCCCGGCCGCAGGTACTATAATCTCTATTAATGTAAAAGAAGGGTCAATTGCCAAAATTGGTGACATTCTTGCCGTAATTGAAAATAATGCTGTTCCAACAAAAGAAGATCTGAAAAAAGTTGACAAAGAGGTTGAAAGAATAAGGGAAACCATTGAATCCGTCAGGCAGGAGAAAAATGAAATAGAAGTATTATCCCAGGAAATGAAAAGCCGGACGCCATCCGGAAAATTTATTTCACCTCTGGTAAGAAGTATAGCATCGCGTGAGGGAATAAGTTACGCAGATCTTGATAAAACAGTTGGAACAGGAATGGATGGCAGGATAACAAAAGATGATATTTTGAAAATATTAGATGAAAGAAATACCACTAAGAAACCGGCAACTTCCCCCGAAGAGAAAGCAACTTCAAAGGCAAAAGAGGAAGTAAAACAAACCAATGCTCCGGTTAAAGAGCCGGCAACTATAACCCAGTCAGCAGGTGATGAAATAATTCCGATGGACAGAGTCCGTAAAATTATTGCAGAACATATGGTTATGTCAAAAAGAACCTCGCCTCATGTTACTTCTTTTATTGACGCTGATGTGACTCGTCTTATGAACTGGAGAAATTCCTATAAGGACAAATTTCTGGCTGCCGAAGGCCAGAAACTTACTCTCACCCCAATATTTATTGATGCCGTTGCAAAGGCACTTTATGATTTCCCGTTGGTCAATGTATCCGTTGATGGCGACAACATAATCAAAAAGAAAAATATCAATATAGGTATGGCAACTGCCCTGCCCGATGGTAATCTGATAGTTCCGGTAATAAAAAATGCCAATGAGAAAAGCCTGACTGGCCTGGCAAAAGCAGTTAATGATCTTGCTGAAAGAGCCAGAATCAATAAATTAAAACCTGATGAGATCACAGGTGGAACATTTACCATCACAAATTTTGGAAGTTATAATAATCTTGCAGGTACACCCATTATCAATCAGCCACAAGCTGCCATACTTGGTACCGGAGTGGTAAGGAAAACACCGGTAGTTATTGAGACTCCTGATGGAGATTCAATTGCCATCAGACAGATTATTATTCTCTCCTTAAGTTATGATCACAGGGTAATAGATGGAGCGCTGGCGGGGAAATTTCTTCATAAAGTCAAAGAGATCCTGGAAAATTATTCCCCTGACATTGCTTAGTCTAACACCCATGTCAGGAAAATGATCAGAATTTTCATTCACCATCATATAGATTTAGAAAAAAAGAAAAGGATTGGAAAAAAGGACTGTAATAAATAGTCCTTTTTTCTAATTTTTATCCTATATTAGTAGCCTTGAGTAGAGAAATAACGCATTGACTTCCTCCTTTCTATAATAGAAAATAAAGATTAAAGCTTTCGAAAATGAATTATGCACCTAAATTCCGTTCAGATTTAATTGCAATATGATGAAAAGGTTAGTTCTCTTAACGTGGCTGCTGGCTGCTTTTATCAATAACGGTTTATTTTCTCAGTCAAAGGAGGAGATGAGGAATAATTTTTATGATGCAGAAAGCTGGATCTTATTTGAAGCCTATACGGATGCATTGCCGATTTATCTGCAATTGTTAAAAAGCTATCCGGACAATGCAAATTATAAATACAGGATTGGTCAGTGCTACATGAATATCCTGGGGGAGAAAGCTAAGGCCATCAGCTACCTAGAAGATGCGGTTAAAAAAATAAATGAAAACTACAAGGAAGGGAAATTCAACGAAACCGGAGCTCCTTACGATGCGCTATATTATCTTGCCAATGCTTATCGCATTAATAATCAAATTGATAAAGCATTAAAAGCTTATTATAAATTCCGTGAGAACCTGAATGCATCTGTATACGATACTACAATAGTAAATTTGCAGATACAATCATGTCTGAATGCCAAGGAGCTTATGAAAATGCCCCTATATGTAAAGGCTAAAAACCTAGGGAGAGTTATAAATGGCACAAATAATGACTTCAATCCTGTTGTTTCAGATAAAGAGGACCTCATTGTGTTTTCCAGAAGTGAGCCATTTTATGATGCTCTTCTATATTCCACAAAAGTCAACGGAGTATGGTCTGGTCCTCAAAATATGAATGAGCTGCTTAAAGTCGACCGTGATCTTTTCCCTACCTGCCTTTCAAAAGACGGCAAGGATCTTTACCTGTACAGTTCTGCTGACTATGATGGAATTATTTACACATCCAGATTTGAAAACGGAACATGGTCTCCGATGGTAAAGCTAAATGAAAACATAAATACAAAATATTGGGAATCGCATGCAGCAGTTTCGCACGACAATAAAAAACTCTATTTTACAAGCAATAGAAAAGGATCATACGGAGGGCTTGATATATATGTTTCAAACCGTGACAGCACAGGAGACTGGGGTCCGGCTGTAAACCTGGGACCGCTTATTAATACTCCTTATAATGAAGAATCGCCTTTTCTGAGCACCGATGATAAAACGCTTTTCTTTAGCTCAAGAGGACATTTTAATATGGGAGGCTATGATATTTTTTATTCAAACCTGCTTCCTAACGGAGAGTGGTCAGCACCCCTTAACATAGGCTTTCCGCTGAATACAACTGATGATGATATTTTCTTTAAGCCTATGAATCAGGGTTATGAAGGCTACATATCAAAAGAGATTGCCGGAGGATATGGGAAACAGGATATATACAAAGTAGAGATCTTCTCTGACAAACATCCAAGAAAATTCTTTATAAAAGGAATGGTAAAAGTAGCTGACCTGGTAAACAGCGCTAATGACAGCGTGAAGGTAAGTGCTTTGAATATTAATGACCCGAATAAGATAGTTATCGTTTATTCAGATCCTAAAACAGGAGAATATGAGTTCCAGCTGCCACAGGGAGATTATCAAGTTACCTATGAGGGAGAAGGAAGCGAAAAGGTGGTCAGGAATCTGGATTTGCCCCTTTTGCACCCTTCCGATAGCTTTTCAGTACCAGGAACAATACTTCCGAAAACCGATTTTATAGCTGACCTGAAGGTTGAGACTAATAAAACAATTTCTGTTACAAATGGAGATACAATACTGTTTCCACTGAAGGTTGAACCAAAATCTAATCTTACTGTAGAGCATTGGGTCGGCGACTCATTAAAATCTGTTGAACACTTCACGATCCTCGATTCAACATTCAATTATAAGATGGTTCCCGGCAAGGGAAACAACCGTGTGGTTTTTAAACTTACCGACAGGTTTAATAACACAACTACGACAGAAGTGCTGGTTACAAGACAGAACAATCTGACGGAACAACCGGTAGAGCGTCCTGAATACGACAGAATTATCTCAGGCAAACAGATCGCATCATTTTCTACAATGCTCAAAAACAGGGCTAAGGATGATCTGCTAAAGGTCATCGCTGAAACTGATATTGAAAATAAGCAGTTTGGTAAAATAGATGATTATATATCTCTTCTCAGGGAGGATGCTGCCAAACATGGCATAAAATCAGACGAGGTGGATAAACTGGCTCTGCGGGTCGCGGTTATGGATAATGTCCTTACCCAGGCAGCTGTAGACTACCTTGCGAAACATACAACAGGCGAAATAAACAAAATTCTGACAGATCTCGATATTTATAAAGAGAATATCATGAACTGGACTAAACTTCAGGAATATGTTGCGTCAAAGAGCGAAGGAAGAATTAGTCCTGATGATCTGAATAATATTGCTGCAGCCGTTTTAGCCGATACTGATCCTTCCATTACAGTTTTGAAAAAGAAAATTCTGACGTTTAGTGAAAAGTCAGCTTACGGAGACCTTATCCGTCAAACACTGGCAGCATTGGATCAGAGAAGTTTTAAAACCAGGGAGGAATGGTTACAGGCATTTATTGAGGAAGCTCTCAAGCATGGACTTACACAGAGTCAGATATCTGAAATATTGGTGATGATCAGCGCTTCACCCGGTACTAAAGTTGAACAGTATCTCAAGGACCTCATAGATCATTCCGAGGAACCCCTGACATCTGCTTTGAAATCTATTGACCTGAAAAAAGAAGGAATTAATACACCTGAGGAGTTGCTTTCCTATCTCTTCAATAATAAGGGAAAATATTCTGAGGCCAGTGTAAACAGGTCCATTGCAGATCTCGTCTCTTCAAAAGATATTTCCGGAGAAGGATTAAAGACAAAATATTCTGGTTTCTGGAAAAACAATCTCTGGATACTGTGGATTCTAATAGGGGCCGGCATTTTAAGTCTCTTTCTGGTATTTTGGAAGAGGAGAAATGAAAAGAATAGTAATAAATAGAAAGTCAGAGATATGACCGGCTTTTGCCGGTCATTCTCATAAAATAAAGCATGATTAACAATTCTTTTGCTATTTTTTTAATAAATTTGTTTGTCAAAATCTCTGCTTATGAGCAAAAGAGTACTTTGTCTGTTTTTTACATTCGTTTTCATTTTTCCAATATACGCCCAGGAAAATAAAGAGCTTCAGGAATCTTTCCTTGAAGCGGAGTACTTTTTGATGAATGAAGATTACTCCGATGCTCTTACCTACTATCTGCAGCTCTATGAAAAGTTGCCGGATAATGCTAATCTGGCATATTGTATCGGAGTTTGTTACCTCAATATTCCAACAAAAAAAAATCTTTCGGTTGAATATCTCGAAACCGCGTCAAAAAATATGTCGGCTAAACATAAAGAAGGATCAATCAATGAGACTGACGCTCCATATGATGCACTTTTTGAACTGGGAAACGCTTATCGCATTAATTTCAAGTTCGAAATGGCAAAAGAAACCTTTGCGAAATATCTCGAAACACTTCTTCCTGACGATCATGTGAATATCGATTTCATCAAACACCAGATTGAAGTGTGCGATATGGCTAAAGATCTTATTTCTAAACCGGTTGCATTTACGGAAGAAAACCTTGGCGGCCTCTTCAATGATGAAAAGGATAATTTTAATCCGCTTATTTCAGCCGATGGAAAGACATTTGCTTATATGGTTTCATTAAAATTCTATGACGCTGTAATGTTTTCCAGGCTTGTTAACGGGAAATGGACCCCGCCTCTGAATATTACTCCGGAGCTCCAATCTGATGGAGACTTTTATATTTCCTGTCTCTCAGCCGATGGTAAATTATTATTCCTTTCGAAAGATGATAATGAGACCAGTGACATTTATGTTAGTTCATTCGATGGAAGTCACTGGTCCAAGACAACCAAACTAAACAAGAATATCAATACAAAATATTGGGAGTCTCATGCTTTTATTTCTGAAGATGGCAATCAGCTCGTTTTTGCATCTGACAGACCAGGCGGGTTCGGTGGCCTCGATCTGTATCTGTCCCGTAAAATAAACGGAGATTGGGGACCTGAAGTAAATCTTGGTCCGGAAATAAATACAGAATTCAACGAGGACAGGCCTTTTCTGATCAATAACGGGAAAACTCTTTTCTTCAGTTCACAGGGTCATGAAAGTATCGGCGGCTATGATATTTTCAGGTCCGATCTTCAGACAAACGGGCTATGGAGTAATCCAAAAAACCTGGGTTATCCTATAAATACACCCGATGACGATATCTTCTTTATGCCGGTCGGAGATGGCAAATCTGGTTATTACTCAAGAGTTAGAGAATCAGGTGGATTTGGGAAGCAAGATATATACAAGATTACCTTTAAATAAAATTTGACTGTTAATTACCCTATTCTTTTAGAATAATTACTATATTTGTTTTGATGGCAAATTTCAGAGTAAAGATTATAAATTTTCTTCTACAGCTAATAATTCTGGCTGTGCTACCGGCTTCTATTTGTGCCCAATCTGCAAGTGAGATGAAAAAAATATTTGCCAAAGCTGAATCATATTATCTCTATGAAGATTATGAGCTGGCAAATCAATTGTATCTTCTGCTTGATACTTCTGCCAATAATAATATCAAGTATAAAATCGGGAATTGCTATTTGAATATTGCTGGTGAAAAGGAAAAATCTATTCCTTTTCTCGAGTATGCTGTCAAAACTGCCAGCTATGATTCAAAGACAGCATCTTTTAATGAGAAAAGAGCACCGCTTGACGCTTATTTTTCACTTGCGAAAGCCTACCTCATCAACGATCAGCTCGATAAAGCTCTCAGTACTCTTGAAACATTCAACAAACTTGCCAGGGAGACCTCTTCCAAAGGAGGCATGAAGAACCTCGATTATATTAATCAGCAGATTTTAGACTGCAAGAATGCGATTCAATTTAAAGCGAACCCTGTTAAAATCAGCAAAAAAAGCATGGGAAGTGATTTCAGCCAGGGCTCAATAAATGATAATCCTGCTGTAAGTTTTGACGGAAATACATTAGTTTACACTGAACGCAGAGGGATCGTCAATGCTATTTTCTGTTCTAAAAAGGAGAGAGGAAAATGGCAGACGCCTATCGAAATAACTGCGGCTCTAAATGCAGGAGAAGATTGTTCATCCTGTTCACTTAATCGTGACGGCACCGAATTGTTTCTCTATAAAACCGATAATTATGACGGAGCAATATACTCGTCTAAATTTGTCAATGGCGCCTGGACTCCCATAAAAAAACTGAATAAAAATATAAATACAAAGTTCTACGAATCTCATGCTTCTATTTCCTCAGATGGAAAAAAACTATATTTTACCAGTAACAGAGAAGGTGGCCAGGGAAACCTCGATATCTATGTTTCTGAAAGAGATGCAACAGGGGACTGGGGCCCGGCAGTTAATCTGGGAGCAGCAGTTAATACACCGTTTAATGAGGATAATCCCTTTATAACTGAGAATGATTCCGTACTTTATTTTTCTTCCGAAGGACATAGTTCAATGGGTGGATTCGATAATTTCAAAAGTCAGAAAATAGAATCAGTCTGGAAAACTCCCGTAAATATCGGATATCCAATCAATACCACTGACGATGATAAGTTCTTTCAACCTGTAAATAATGGTAAAAATGCTTATTATTCAATGACAACAGACTACAAAAAGAAGGAAATCTTTTATATCGGAATGGGTAGTACGGATGTAAACCAGCTGTTTGAGATTAAAGGTAAATTCAGTCTGCAGGATACAACTGTGACATTTGATGAAAATTATGCAATACATTTGATTAACAGTGCATCAGGCGATACCCTGGATGTAGGATTTCCGAATAAATATACCGGACTCTACAGCTTTACAGTTGCACCCGGTAAATTCAGACTATACTATAAAGGAATCGGATACATAACACAAGTTATCGATACTGCAATCCGGGCTGACAATGCAACTCCTGCATTAAATATTGATGTTTCACTCCTTAGAGATAAAAATGAAAAGAGACCCGGTACCTCTTCATTAAAGATAGTCTATGAAAAAATAGACCTTACACAGATACCTGCTGTGGCCGCTGTTGATACAAGCATACTGATAAAAAACCTGAATGTCAGTGATGTTGGTGATGCAAATATTAAGGATTCAGATGTTCTATATTATACTGTTCAGGTTATGGCCCTTTATAACCCAGTAGACATAACTTATTTCAAGTACATTACCGACTTAAAAGTAATGTATAATGATTCTGATAAATTTTATCGGTATATAACAGGTAGATTTCCAACAAGGGAGGAAGCTTATTCATTAAGATCGGAGTTGATAAGGAAAGGATATCCTGAACAAATCTTTATCAAGAAAGTTTCAAAATAATGAAAACAGCAATCAAGCAGACCACTTTTATTTTATTACTAATTTTTTGCGGCCTTCCTCTATTCTCGCAAACTTCTGTAAAAAAAGCTCTGATCAAAGCGGTTCAGGAAGCTGACATCTATTACTATTATGACCAGGACTATGAGAAAGCTTCCGAAATGTACACGGCACTTCTTAATAAATATCCGGGTAATGACAATCTTACTGCAAAACTTGGGATCTGTTATCTTAACCTCGATGGAAAAAAGGCTGAAGCCTTGCAACTTCTTTCTAAAGCCGCTAAGAATGTTGTTAAAACCGATAAGGATTATTTAGAATATGGAGACCAGGCTCCCCTTGATACATACCTCTACCTGGCTGTTGCATATCACCAGAATGACAGTCTTGAAAAGGCCATCACACTTTATATTGATGCAAAGAAAAGATTGAGTAATACCAAGATTTTCAGGGAAGAATACATTGACAACCAGATCAGGGATTGCAGGTACGCACTGGAAATGAAGAAGAAGCCTTTAACACTGATTACAACTCTTTTCACTGACTGGCTTCCTGACTACCCCGGAGCTTGTAACCCTGCACTCGCTAAAAATGATTCTGTCTTTGTTTTCACTCAAAAAACAAATGGCAAAACAAAAATATTTTGCTCCTATAAAAATGGTACCTGGAAAAGACCCACTGATATTAGCCGGCAGCTTGGTGGCTTTGACAGATTCTATTCCAATTCGATTACAGGAGACGGGAAATTATTGATTATTTATATGGATGACGGGGGTGACGGGAACCTCTATTACAGCACAAGAAAAGATTCTGTCTGGTCAAAAATAAAGACCATAGGAAAACCAATCTGCACAATTTACTGGCAGGCATTTGGGTTCATTACTCCAGATGGTAAAGGTTTGTACTTCTCAAGCAACCAACCTGGCGGAGAGGGAGAACTTGATATATGGTATTCGGAAAAAACCTCGTCGGGTAAATGGGGCGAACCTGTCAACTGCGGAAATATTATTAATACCCCATACAACGAAGATACACCTTTCTTTGATCCTGAAACAGGTGCCTTGCTTTTCAGTTCAGTCGGTCATATAAGCATGGGAGGTTATGATGTATTCAGATCAACAAAAAAGAATGGAACCTGGACCAACCCCATTGGTATGCCTTATGCCTTTAATAATTCTCTTGAAAATACCTTTTTTATCCTTAACAATAATAAACCCGGGTTTATCACCAGTCTGTTTGACGAAAAAACAAAAACCAGGAACATTTATGAAATTGTAGCCGAAAACCCGGCTGACAAGGTGATTTTAGCCAAGGGGACAATTTCCTTACAGGATGGAATGGAAGTGGATCCGAAACAAATCCATATATGGCTTGTTGATTCTAAGAATCTGAATGCACCTAAAAATATAGAGATGGGTGATTCATCGTCATTTAAAGTTGAGCTTAAACCTGGTGATTATCAGCTTTTTGTTAGTCAAAGTGGGTATAAAACCGATACAATTAACCTGAATATTCCACTATATTTTTCAGGTAATTATGTCTCTGTTAATTCTTCACTGATACCAGATAAAGTGTTTGCCGGTGAATTCTTATCAATAAATAACGTTTTATTTGATTTCGACAGCTATGCAATAAATGAATACGCTAAGATCGGCCTAGAGACCATTAAATCCGTTCTGCTAACATATCCTGAATTAAAAGTTGAAATTGCCGGGTATACTGACTCAAAGGGAAGTGAGGCATATAACAAAGCGCTGGCTGACAAACGGGCTCAGACAGTTATCAATTACCTGACAACCTCAGGTAACTCCACATCCAGATTCGTGAAAAAAGCTTTTGGAAAATCTAATTTTGTGGCTGTAAACACTAACCGCGACGGATCGGATAATCCTGAAGGGAGAAAGTATAACAGAAGAGTTACATTTGGTATTGTTGATCCAAAAACAGGAATTATAATCAGGCAGGAATCCTATACTCCCGAACAATTAAGACAGCCAAATTCAATGAGGTATAGTATTGTCCTGCTAAAAACGAAAGAAAAACTTTCACCAAAGTATTTCTCTTCGCTGACTAAGGATGATCTTTTGTTTATAAGAACATTTAAAACCGATTCAATTTCTGTCTATGCTCTGGGAGTCTTTTATAACAAAATTGAAGCCCTCAAATATCTTGAATATGTTAAACAAAAAGGATTCGATAAAGCATATCTACTTAATCAGTTCGAATTAGACGACGAATCAAAAACTATTCTCAATCCTGTGGAAAAAAAAACTGCTCTTTCCAAAGTTGACCGCGCAGTTTTTACGATTCAGCTGAAAGCAACTAAGAATGCCTTGAATATTAATAAGATCTTCAGTGGTCTCGACGGGATCAATGAAATAAGAACTACTGATGGATTTTATAAATATTATTATGGTGAGTATACCTCCATTATCAAAGCAAAAGAGGATCTTGAGACAATAAAAAAGCTTGGATTCGAGGATGCTTTTGTAAGAAACCTTTACCTGTTGATGAGTCAGTAGCGATCATAAATCCCTTATGAAGTATAAAAATATACTGCTCAGAGCTCTGGAACCTGAAGATCTCGAGCTTCTGTATTCGTGGGAAAATAATGATACTTACTGGATTATTAGCAATACTGCCTCCCCTTTTTCAAGATATACCCTAAAGAGATATATAGAGAATTCTCATAAAAACATTTATGAAACAGGTCAGCTCAGACTTATGATTGACCATATTGAAGATAAATTAACGATCGGAACAATTGACATCTTTGAATTTGACCCGTTTCATAAAAGAGCAGGTATTGGAATATTAATTGCAAATGAATCATACAGAAGAAAAGGCTATGCATCAATGTCTCTGATCTGCCTGATAAACTACTGTTTTAAAACATTGCATCTTCATCAGTTATTTTGTAATATCCTGGCGGATAATCTGATAAGCATAAATCTGTTTAAGAAGCATGGATTCGTGCAGATCGGAACAAAAAAAGAATGGATAATGACTGACACCGGCTACATGGATGTATTGATGTTTCAATTGATTAACGATTAGCAGCCAGAAGACCACAAGCAGCTGATATATCCTCTCCACGGGACTTGCGGATAGAGGCTGAAATCCCTGAAATTATCAGATTATGTTTGAAATACTGCAACCTCTCTTCAGAAGATGAACAAGACTGTTCATTTAGAACAGGATGATATGGAAGCAGGTTTATTCTTATTTCAGTATTTTTTAAGACTGAGATGAGTTCTTCAAGATGTTTATCAGTATCGTTAATATCTTTAAACATTACATAAGCAATACTAAGCCTTCTCTTCTTTTTCACCGGATAACCCTTTATCAACTCAATTATTTGCCTTACCGGATGCTTTAATTCCGCCGGAACAGCAATTCTTCTTTGCGCTGAGAAAGGAGAATAGAGACTTAGAGCCAGATTATATTCAGACCTTATAAGAAATTCTTCAACCTCGGGCATTATACCGACTGTAGAAACTGTTACATTTCTTGAACCTAAAGCAAGGCCCCATTCAGAAGTAATGATATTGCAGGCTTTAAGAACGTTTTCCAGATTATCCATTGGCTCTCCCATACCCATGAATACAACATGTGTAACTTTTTCCGCCTGAGGAATTGAAATAATCTGGTTTATAATTTCTCCTGCCGAAAGATTACCCTTAAAACCATACTTTGCCGTAGCACAGAAAGAACATCCCATTCTGCAACCCGACTGGGTGGAAACACACACTGTATTTCTCTTCCTATCCGGGATATAAACTGTTTCAAACTCCATTCCTTTTTCAGTCCGGAAGAGATATTTAACTGAATTATCTTTAGATACGACTGAAGCCAGTGGTTCAATTAATCCGCTGACAGCAATACTTGCAAGCACTTCCTTTAACTTTTTTGGGATCTTGTCAAAATGCGAAATATCTGAAATATGCTTTTTATATAAACTATTAGCAATCAGAATTGAATGGCTGGCGGTGAAGCCTGTCGGTTCAATAATTTCGTATATTTCATCAGCAGATAAGCCACAAAGACTCTTCTTTACCATAATAAGCGGATATTTGCAAAAATAGAACGATTATCAATATCTTAGTACTAAATATCAGGTATCAATAAACTATGTTCACTGATAATTCTAAAAATGGAGAATTGGAAGTCTCTTTATATCTATTTCATTTCTGGTACGGGAAACGCAAAGGCTTCCTCAGAATGGATTGCAGATGAGGCAGATAAAAGGGGATTAAAAACTGTAGTTCAACGGATTGACAGGCTTGAAGATATAGTGATGCCTGCTTTAGAAGATAAGCCATTAATCTGTTTCGCGTTCCCGACCCACGGGTTTAATGCAGCTCCAATTATGCTCAGGTTTATTGCAGGATTTCCACCGGGACTAGGCCGAGAGGTGTTCCTTTTAAACACTCGTGCAGGAATGAAACTCTATAAATTGTTTATGCCCGGATTAAGCGGTGTTGCTCTCATGCTTCCTGCATTTATCCTCTGGCTTAAAGGATACAGGTGTATTGGTTTTCGGCCTGTTGATCTCCCTTCAAACTGGATTCCTCTTCATCCCGGGATTAAAAAGAAGGTTATAGATTCTTTATTTATCAGATGTGAAAGGATTGTAAGGAATTTTGCAAATAAGATCTTAACAGGGAAGAAAGTTTACCGGGGACTTTACAGCATGCCTGTAGATATGATAGTTAGCCCTCTGGCTCTTGCTTATTATATAGGAGGCCGATTTTTCCTTGCAAAGATGTTTATCGCAAATAACAATTGTGATAATTGCGGCCTGTGTATACAAGAATGTCCGACATCTTCTATAATGTATGTGGGAAACCGGCCATACTGGAAACTGACCTGTGAAAGCTGTATGAGGTGTCTGAACAGGTGCCCTAGGAGAGCCATTGAAGCATCTCATGGAATGGCATTGATTTTCTGGATTATTTACACAGCTGTAAATGCCCAATTGTTCTTGCTCATCATAAATATATTTCACGTTCAACCCGATATCTGGTGGTGGATAATAGTTTCCAATATTATTGGAATTGGTGGAATGATAATTGTTACAACTTTTCTGTACCGGATCTTTCATTCCGCGATGGGATTGAAACCGGTACGGTATCTGTTCTGGTTCACATCGCTTACTGCTTTACCCTTCTGGAAAAGGTATGTTCCAGGTAAAAGAAACAATACCCGAAATAAGTCTGTTTTATCTCAATGACTAAATAACTAAAATATGAAACACATTAAATTTATTCTTATTGCCTTTGTAATACTCACATCATGTAATGGTATAAATAAGGTAAAAAATAACACTAAAAAAGAAACGACCATGATTACCGACAGCACAAAACAATACGGATTTAACAGGGATTTCCTGAAGAAACACGTGAAAATTATTGAACTCAAAAATACGAATTCAGCTATTACAGTGGTACCGGACTGGCAGGCAAGGGTAATGACAAGTACGGCAGAGGGAGCCTCAGGCTTTTCCTTCGGATGGATAAACAGAAATCTTATTGCAGCAGGCAAATTGATGCCCCACATCAATGCCTTCGGAGGAGAAGAACGCTTATGGCTCGGACCTGAAGGTGGCCAGTATTCTATATTCTTCAGTAAAGGAAAACCTTTTGTATACGATAATTGGCAAACTCCTGCCTTTCTCGACACAACTCCTTTTCAACTCGTGTCAGCAACAGATTCATCGGCTCTGTTCGGAAATGATATTGTTACTGAGAACTATAGCGGAACACCTTTAAAATTCAGGATTGAAAGAGAAATCTCCGTACTCTCTGAAAAAGAAATAGTCAGCCAGACTTCAATAAATGCCTCCGGACTTAAATATGTTGCCTACCGCTCTGACAATAAAATAATTAATAAAGGTGACAAAGCATGGGAAAAGAAGACGGGGCTTTTGTCAATCTGGATGCTCGGCATGTTTAACCCCTCCCCTGCAATTGTCATTACCATACCGGTTAAACCTGGTGAAGACAAGAATATTGGTCCAAGGGTAAATGACAATTACTTTGGCAAAATTTCTGCTGACCGTCTGAAAGTCGCAGGCGATCATATTTTCTTTAAGGCAGATGGTAAGAGCCGCGGGAAAATTGGCATACCCCCGCTACGGGCGACCGGTGTCATGGGTAGCTATGATTCAGACAATAAAATTCTTACTCTGCTGATCTGCAAATTGCCGGATGGGAAAAAAGAGTATGTAAATTCATCATGGAAGATCCAGGAGGATCCGTTTTCGGGCGATGCTCTCAATTCATATAATGACGGGCCTCTTGAAGACGGGTCGCAGATGGGTCCGTTTTATGAACTTGAGACATCCTCACCGGCTGCTGATCTTAAGCCGGGAGAAAGTCTCAGTCATGTTCAGTTCACCATTCATCTTACCGGAGACATTAATAAACTTAATGAAGTCTCTCTCAAGATACTGGGAGTAAGTCTGAATGATATAAGTAATGCTTTCTAGTTTTTAGTGGTTACATCCTGCATCAGACCTCTGTTTTTAAGCAGAGGTTCGATGATAGGTTCACGTCCGCGGAAATTCACGAACATCTTCATTGCATCCATTGTTCCATTTTTCTCGAGGATATTTTTCCTGTAGGAACCAGCTACGGCAGGGTCGAAGATTCCCTTTTCCTTAAAGGCTTCGAATGCGTCGTTGTCAAGAACAGCTGCCCAGGTATAACAGTAATAACCTGCATCATAACCGCCTACAATATGTGTAAAATAGGTGCTTCTGTATCTTGAAACAATTTCAGGTATTAGTCCGATTTTTTTGAAGAAATCTTTCTCGTAACTCTGAATATCAATGTTTACCGGAGCTTCCAGGGAATGGTATGACATGTCAAGAAGTGAAGCCGCCATAATTTCAACATTGTCAAATCCCTGATTAAAATAACCGCTGTTCTTTATTTTTTCAACAAGAACTGAAGGTATAGGTGCCCCTGTTTTATAGTTCCTGGCATAAATATTCAGAACTTCAGGTTCAGTGCTCCAGTGTTCCATGAGTTGTGAAGGGAGTTCCACAAAGTCCCAGGCAATATTAGTCGTATTGTAGGTGCTTTTATTGAAAAGGGCATCGAGTGCATGACCAAACTCATGGTACATAGTGCTTGCTTCTTCAACACTGAGAAGAGCCGGCAAATCGCCGCTGGGACGTGTAAAATTATATACTACTGTTACGATAGGAGCAACTCCCTTGTTGTCGACTACATGATAGCTGCGATAACTCTGGCACCAGGCACCCTGCTGTTTGCTGGCCCTTGGGAAGAAATCCATATAAAGTACACCCAGGTGTGATCCGTCAGCATCTTTTACTTCATAGGCCTGTGCATCAGGATGAGGACAAGGCATTCCTGTAAGTGGGACAAGTGTGATTCCGAATAATTTATTGGCAACTGTAAACAGGCCTTCCCTTACATTTTCAAGTTTAAAATATGGTCTGAGTTCACTGTCATTGAGATTATATTTTTCTTTTCTGAGTTTCTCTGCATAGTACCACCAGTCGGAAGGTTCAAGTTTAAATTTTCCACCCTCTTTAGTTATTATTTTCTGCATCTCGGCAACCTCATTCTTGGCTACCGGAATTGCTTTGGCCCAAACGTTATCAAGAAGCTTAAATACATTCTCCGGTACTTTTGCCATCCGTGGTTCAAGAACATAATGAGCATGTGTTTTATACCCAAGCAATTTTGCCCTCTCAGCCCTGAGCTTAACTATTTCGGCCAGGATTTTGTTATTGTCAAACTCATTGCCATTATTACCTCTGTTTGTATAAGCATTAAATAGTTTCTCACGAAGATCCCTGTTTGGTGAATACTGAATAAAAGGGAAGATACTAGGTCTCTGGGTTGTAAAAGCCCATTTTCCTTCCTGACCAGCTTCTTTCGCTGTTTCAGCTGCTGTGGCTATCACGGATTCAGGAAGACCCTTGAGGTCCTCTTTATTAACATATAATTTGAAATTATTCGTTTCTGCAAGTACATTCTGACTGAACTTAACGGTCAGAACTGATAGCTTCTGGTTCAGTATTTTAAGCGTATCCTGATCCTGTTTGTTCAGGTTTGCACCGTTTCTGATAAAACTTTTATAAAGATTTTCAAGCAGGAATTGCTGTTCTGCAGTAAGCTTTAATTCTGCACTATTATCGTACACATATTTAATCCTTTTGAAGAGTGCTGAATTAAGAAGGATCTCATCATGATATGATGACAATAACGGAGAAACTTCCACCTCGACCTTCTGCAGCGAATCATTTGTATTTGCAGAGGATTGGCAGAAGAAGACAGCAGAGACATCGGTTAAAAGCTGTCCGGCCTTATCAAATGTCTCAACAGTATTCTGAAATGTAGGTCCTTCTTTGCTGTTCGCAATCTTTTCAATGTCAATCCGGCCGTCAGCCATTCCTTTTAAAAATGCAGGCATATAATGTTTTGCCATAATCTTTTCAAAAGGCGGAACATCGAATTGAGTATTATAAGGTGAAAAGAATGGATTTGATTTATCAACCTGAGCTGCAGGCCTGGTTTTACAACCTGCTACAACTATGCTGACCAATCCGCATATCAACAACATTTTGTACATTTTTTTCATGGTTAGGAACTTAAATGATTAATTAATTTGTAATGATACTCATATCGTCTTTTTGCGGAGAGAGGGGGATTCGAACCCCCGGTTCGCCGGAAGGCGAACAACGGTTTTCGAGACCGCCGCATTCGACCACTCTGCCATCTCTCCCTAATATTTAGCCGCATTTGATCACGGCGTCTATCCCGCCTTGGCGGGACCATCTCTCCCATTTATTAATAATGGAGTCCAAAAATAGTAATTATTTATCTCTTATAACAGTATCCCAGCCAGGGAAGCTGAAATATAAGAAGCCATTGTACCGCAGAGCATTGCTTTAAAGCCCAGTCTTGCCAGATCGGCTTTTCGGTTTGGAACAAGTACTCCTATCCCGCCCAGCTGAATAGCTATTGAACTGAAATTGGCAAATCCGCAGAGTGCAAAACTGGCTATTACGACTGATTTTGCACTTAACAATCCCTGATGTATCATCGGAGTAAGGTCGGAATATGCGACGAATTCATTTATTACCATTTTTGTTCCCATCAATGAACCAACATGAATCGATTCGGAAGGAGGAACACCCATAACAATTGCAAAAAGGCTGAAGAAAGCTCCGACAACGTCT
>Ga0302164_10000160_pt1 | contig 24580 bp, 20 predicted proteins | sample I_Fen_E3_1_FD_193500 | JGI IMG/M metagenome (GOLD analysis project Ga0302164, IMG submission 193500) | Peat permafrost microbial communities from Stordalen Mire near Abisko, Sweden - I_Fen_E3_1 | ecosystem: Environmental > Terrestrial > Soil > Wetlands > Permafrost | place: Sweden: Abisko...
TTGCATCTTCTTTTGCGTTTTCAAGCAATACTGGAAATGTATCTCTGTTCTCGCTTGCTTTTAGTCGGGATAAAAGCTGTTCTATTCCAACCAACTGCTGCTTTCCGCTTTTTGGAGAAAAACTGGAAATCCCCCCATCTTTTGTACAAACTGCAATTCCAATTTCCATACTGCGGTTTAACATTTTTTGAACCAGTGTTGCTGCTATGGATATTGATTCCTCAATTAAATGTTCCTGTTTTATAATTCCAGAATCTTCCACATCAAGGTAAATCATCATGCGTTTGGTCAAGGTAGACTCAAATGTATTTACCATAAGATCCCCTGTTTTTGCACTTGCTTTCCAGTTAATCGTCTTCATTGGATCTGTTATGGTATATTCCCGGATAGATGAAAATGCAAACGGATCTTCTAAAACTTTTTTCTCACACTGTAACGTACCCATCAGTTGATCAAACGTCTTTAGAATTCCATTTACATTCGTTCTTTTTGCGTATACATACAAACTGGTATTTTGTTCTTCCTCTTTACGATAAATGCTTCGAAACAGCAGTGAATATGCCTTAAAGTCCATCTTGTCGATGGAATAAAATCCTCTTTTGGTACAGTCAACTGTTAGTTTTCTTGTGATCCTTTGATTTCCAAGTAACGCAAATACATCTCTTTTATAGGTATAATCGCTAATTGATGTATTTTCCATATCGTGAAAAACCAGTTCTTTTCGCATACGAAAAGATACCTCAATTACTGGAAGCGGCAGTTTCTTTTTGTTTTCTATCTGTTCTATCAGATGGGACTGTTCCGTGGCATATACAAAATTTTCTGCAAAACGCAGATGTATTGTTACCCCTTTATCCCATTTATGCTCATAGTATAAATTCCATAGCAAAATCACAAACGCAATTCCCAGAAATAAAATCGTTATCATGGTCTCATCCAGTCCTCTGTAGGTAAAGGAATACTTTGCAGTAATCCATTTATAAATGTATTTTTTTGTTCTTCGCTGCTGTCCTCAGCTAATAAACGATGTGCCAGTACAGGAATTGCAACTTTTTTTATATCTTCTGGAACAATATAATCTCTTCCGCAAACCATGGCATATCCTTGTGAAGCACGTAATAATGCAAGTGTTCCCCTTGGACTTACACCACCTAAAATTCCTGCACTCTCCTGACTTTCACTTATTTTCCTGCTTGCTTGCACCAAGGCTACGATATAATCTCTTAAATCCTCATGTACAAAAACATTTGAGCAGGTTTTTTGTAATTCCCTTACTTCTTCTATGGAACACACAGAAGATATTCTTTGCAGCGGTTCTTCCTTTATATAACGATCAATGAGTTCTCTTTCTTCTTTTTCCGTAAGATTTCCCATGCTGATTTTCATCAAAAAACGATCCTTTTGTGCTTCTGGAAGCGGGAAACAGCCAATTGTCTCAACTGGATTCTGCGTTGCAATTACAAAAAAAGGTGCATCCAATATTCTCGTTTTTCCATCTACTGTTACCTGACCTTCTGCCATGCATTCCAGCAGACTGGACTGAGTTCTTGGAGTCGCACGATTGATTTCATCTGCCAGCAGAAGATTTGCAAAAACAGGTCCTTCTTTAAAAACAAAGCTTCCCTTCTCCTGATTGAAATAGGATAGTCCTGTTACATCGCTTGGAAGCAGATCTGGTGTAAATTGAACCCTTCCGAATTTAAAATCCATTGACTTTGCCAATGCTTTTGCCAGCACTGTTTTCCCTGTACCTGGTACATCTTCTAATAGCACATGTCCCCCTGCTGCCAAAGATGCCAGTATAAGTGTCACTACTTCTTCTTTCCCAATAATTACTTCTGCTACATTTTCACGTACTTTTTTTAAAATGTCTTCTGTTTTTGCAATAGCCTCCATATATAAGTCCCTTCTTCTTGTATTCGATATTTTGTTATTTCTTCTGATTTTACACCTTCCCTAGAAAAAGGACAATGTCTTGTTATTTTTCCAATATTTCAAATATAGACGTACAAAAAATATATTTTACATTGATTTTACCGTGTTTTTGTTATAGATTTACAACTATACTGTATATTATAATAAGTTATTCAGATATTTGCAAAACTCATTGTCTGAATATCTGAATATTAAACATGAATGACAAACTAAAATAAGGCAGTCACATATAGGAGGACTTAAGGAATATTATGAAGCAGATAAAATTAAATAGAACCGAATGGAGCTGGGCTTTTTACGATGTTGCATTTTCCGCTTTTGCAATTCTTTCAACCGCATTTCTTCCAATCATGATGAAATTTGCGGGTAAATCAGAAGGATTTAGTAACGCACTGACAACTGCACACTGGGGCTATGTTCAGTCATTTTCCACTCTTATTATCGCTCTGCTTGCACCAGTTTTAGGTGCCATTGCTGATTTTAAAGGAAAGAAAAAGCATCTTTTCCGCATTTTTTTCATCATTGCGCTCGTTTCACTTGTGTCCATGATTTTTTCTGACAACTACTGGATTTTGCTATTTGCAAATTTTATTTGTGCCATTGGATATTCCGGTACAAACATTATCTATGATGCCTATCTGATTGATGTTACCGATGGGAGCAAAATGAACTTCCTGTCCTCTTTGGGATTTGGCGTAGGATATGCCGGAAGATGCATTCCATATATTATTGGCATCATCCTCTATAGTGTACAGCCATTTGGTATTAGTGAATTAGTTGCTTTAAAAATCGCTATCGGAATCACTGCTGTATGGTGGTTTATTTTTTCCATTCCATTTTTTAAAAATGTAAAACAGATTTATGGAAGAGAGGAACATCCAGATAAACTTGTTCGTACTTCTCTCAAAAACACTTATGCAACATTTAAAAACATCATCAAGGATAAAGATATGGGGCTTTTTCTATTAGCATATTTTTTCTATATTGATGGTGTAAATACTCTGATTACGATGAGTTCTGATTTTGGATATGATATTGGTGTCAGTGTAACAACGATGGCTGTTGCTTTGCTTGCCACACAAATTGTCGCTGCACCATCTGTTTTAATCTTTGAACGCCTGGCACGGAGATTTACCACAAAATCCATTCTTCTTGTTGCCATCTGCATCTTTTCCGGTATTTGCGGATATGCCGTTTTCATGAAGCATGCCTGGCAGTTTTGGATTATGGCGGTTGCTACCGGTCTTGTACTTGGAACAATCCAGGCTCTTTCCCGTGCTTACTTTGGCCGTATGATTCCGGATAAAAATAAAAACAATGAATATTTTGGATTCTTCAATGTTCTTTCCCGATATTCTTCCTTTTTAGGACCACTTATGATTTCTCTTTTCACAATGTTAACTGGAAGTTCCCGTTACGGCATTATGAGCATTGTTTTACTTTTTGCAATTGGCTTTATTATTCTGCTTTTCGTAAAAAATATTGATACACAGCCAAAAGATGACACGATGGTATTCTCAATTCCCTTAGAAGAACTGCCTCAAAAATAAGTCTACTTTTCTTTCTTAAAGGAAATCTGTTTGTTCCTATATAAAAATCCAGGTTTAAAAACAATCTGTTTTAAACCTGGATTTTTTTTGATTTATTTCAAATCTTTTTATTTCTCTTTATTATCTAAAAAGTGATTCTCCTCTAGTAATTTCAACAACGTAGGATTTAGGTGAAAACATTCTGTTGTCTTATGAACTTCTTCTAATAATTTTTTCTTATGCCCTGCTGTTATATTTGCCTTCGTTGCACGGATCAGAATGTTTTTTGGTGTATGTGCCAAATCTACAAACTCCAATAACTGTGTTTTATATCCGCAGCATTCTACAAGATTCGCACGAATTGCATCTGTAAAAAGTGCCGCTGTTCTTTCTTTGATAATCCCGTACCGTTGAATCAGTGCCAGTTCTTCACTCTCTAACTGCGCACATAGTTCATGCTGGCAGCATGGCACCGAAATAATGATTCTGGCATCCCAGGTAATTGCATTAAACAAAGCAAAATCGGTAGCGGTATCGCAGGCATGAAGAGATATAACCATGTCTACTCTGGATTTCGTTTGATATCCATTGATGTCACCCACTTCAAATTTCAAATGATCATATCCGTATTTCTCAGCTGCAAGATTGCAGTTTTTGATGACATCCGCTTTTAAATCTAATCCAGTGATATTTACCTGCATTCCTTTTTTCTCATGAAAATAATAATATACAATAAAAGTCAGATACGATTTTCCGCAGCCAAAATCTATAATATTCAGCTCCTCAAATTCATATTTGCTTACTGCATCATCTATGATTTCTATAAATTTATTAATCTGCTTAAATTTGTCATACATGGAATGTACGATTTTTCCTTCTTTTGTGAAAATCCCCAAATCTACCAGTGGAGGGATAATCTCGCCTTCCTGCAGGTAATAGTTTTTCTTTCTGTTATGCGAAGCTTCTACTTTCATTTCCTGCTCAAGCTTTTTTTTGCCCAAGAGGCATTTTCCTTTTTTGCTGACTTTTAAACTATATTCAAACGCTTCATCCCATGCATTCATCTGCTTAAAGTCATGTTCCAAAAAATCCTGACAATAATCGCAAATTTTCTCATATTCTACTTTTTCATTAAAAACTTGTTTTTGCGTATATTTGCTTGCCAAAAAATACTGCTCTTTGTTCTCAATTATAATTTTCACATACTCCTGCTGTGATTTTTGATTGCTAATTATGATTTTTTTTGTTTCTTTCTGAAGTATTTCCTTTAATATTTTTTCTATTTCCTGATTCATATATGATATTCCTAGCCAGCAGACAGATTCTAAAATCTCTAAAACAGGGGGGATTTCTTGTTATACCTTCTCCTGTTTCTGTACTTGTTTTTGTACTTGTTTCTGTACTTGTTTCTGTACTTATTTTTGTACTTGTTTCTGTACTTGTTTCTGTACTTATTTTTGTACTTATTTCTGCTCCTGCTGCCTGTTCCTTTCTTATTTTTTTAAGATGGTCTTTTCTATTTGCAGTTTTGTGATTTTTTATATTGTACTATTTTTTTACTACTTTATTTGAATTTTAAGTATATCATATGGCAGGCTTTTTGAAAGACTTTTTGCTTGAATTTATATGTTTTAAATTTGCAAAGTCATTGACGAATGCATGTGTTTTGATTACAATTTAGAGATACAAATGAATGTTTCCTGATTGCTTAATGTACTATTCTCCAGGTGTTTGCGAAACCATGCCAAATATATGTATATTACGTGAATTTGCCAAAAGAATGGCGACTTGCCACTGCATTCGGAGCCTTCTTTTGGTAATATTCACTTTAAAATTTCATAATACAATAAGTTTCGTAATTACCTGGTATGTTTTCTCTTTTGAAAGGAGCGGTACTATGCAAAAAATCGAATTTTTCTTTGACTATATTTGTCCTTTTTGTTATCGAAGCTTTTATGATTTAAAGGATCTAAAGGAGCATCAGACAGACTTAGACGTTTCTTTTCATCCTTGTGAAATTCATCAAAGACCTGAGCGTAATGGAAAACACAGTGATTTGTGTATTCAGGGTATGTTTCTGGCGAACGACTTAAAGGTAAATTTATGGGATTATAGCCAACGGATTTTTGAAGCTCATTTTACCGAGCACCGAGATATTGAAGATTTATCACAGGTTGCAGATATTGTAAAAGATCTGGTGGATCCTGCCGTTTTTATAAAAAGCATAGAATCCGGAAAATATCAGCCTTACCTGCAAAAAGCGAACCGATATGCCTTTGAAGAAGTTGGACTAAAAGTTGTTCCACATTATAAATCTGGCAGTCAGGAACTTCCTTCGATTGAAGGTGTTGGGGTTTCAGCAGAATCGCTTATCCAATTTCTAAATAAAATTCATTAAATTTAATTTTAAAAAAGCCAACTAGCTTAGTATAACAACAGGCTGGTTGGTTTTATATTTCTTTATCTTCTTTTCATCCATAATCCAAAAAACATCATGGAAATCCCTATAGCTAAAAGGTATATTTTATCTGAAACTGTTTGGCTTGACATCGAAAACAAATAAAATTTTCCCAAATATTTTTCTCCACTTCCGTAACATAACATGTAATACAAAAGCGGAATTGCATAAGCAATCGGTGGATTATCAATCAACGCATACGTAAGAATTCCAATTCCTCCAAGAAAAATGCAAGTCGAAACGGTTCCAAACCAATAGTTCCAAACTGGGAACGAACAATGAGACGCAATCAAATAAAAAATGTAAACCGTGACAATTCCTGCTAATGCAACTACTTCTTCCAATAAGCGAATTATTTTAATTCGAATCACTGGTTCTTTTTTCGAACGTATTAAATTTCGAATTTCTATATCCTGATCTGGTAAAAAAATAGGAACGAACAAAATAATTCCAATCAGTGAAATATATTGTTCTAAGACCCTTGCAGTCATCACTGCATTTAAATTTTCCGTACCCATAAATAGCGGAGATATCATGCAAATGATGATTGCAGCAACCAGATGAAATACATAGTGATTCTTAATGTATTCTTTTGCTATGTAAAAATAACGCTTCATGACATCTTCCCCCATCTTTCCTTTTAAAATCATAGATTAAAATTGTTGCAATAATAAAAATAATGCTCAAAAATACATACAATAAACGATTTAAAATAAGCTCCTGAAATATCCTTGCATAAATTTCATATTCCCCCACCTTATTAAACCGGGGAATTAAATTTTTCCCAATACTTCCTACGATGTTATTTGATGAAGCAAAAATACTCAGTACCCAGTACATAGTTTGAATCAATATGGATACAAGTCCTCCAAACAACTCGGATAAGAAAAACGAACATGCAACTACAAAAAGAATCGTTGGAAATAGCCAGAGCAATGCCAATTTTATAAATGCCAAATAATCTATGGAAACTCCGTTCCTTTTTCCAATATATATGCTTTGGAAAAGTGGATGAAAGCTTGCTAAAATAACAGGTATCAAAAGCATAATAAGGATAGAAACGTATCTCGAAAGTATAATTATTGCGGATGATGTTTTTTTTGCGTATATAACATCCTGTGCTTTTGCTCTTTTATCCTTCAGCATACGTGTGACGGCTAAAAAAATGGGCATAATTGCTAAAACGATTCCCATATAGTCGCAGTACAATCTCGCATAGGCTCCTGAAATATGGTCCTTATTGATGAAATCATTATAATTTTTCATAGCATTTTCGTAAGTTACCGGGACACTCGTATTAGAATACAGCCTTTCATGTCTGTAATCACTCCCTCCTCCAATAACATGATCTATTTCATCAAATGTACTGCAAAACTGTTCATAGGTTACAGTTTCTTTTACTTTGATTTCTTTTCGTTGCGAAGGTTCCTGATTATCATCCTGATTTTTTACATATTGCTTGATTTCTTTTGCGTTCATAGGAAGAATCTTTGCTAAAATTCGATATATTTTTTCTTTTTGCATATCATTTAGTACCACTTCTTTGTAAAATCCAACGGGATATGTCGTAAACCTATTTGCCTCAATATTTTGTAAAAGCTGATTTAGTGACTGCTGTATGGTAATTGCATGGTCAAATGTATTCTCTGTTCCATATGTAACTTTCCCTTTTTCTGGCTTTTGTACAGATTCTGCATCTCCATATTGAAGAATAAAAAATGCAACAATACATATTATGACGATATAAAAGGTAACGCTTCGTAGCATTTCTTTACATTCCATTTTTATTAAATCAATAAATTTGCTCATTTACCTGTCGCCTCCCGTTCTATGCATAAAATACATATATGCATCTTCTACGTTGGGAATTGCTTCGACAGCAGCTTTCATGGAAGTCTCAGGGTTTTCGGCAATAAAACGAATTTTCGCTTCTGCCGATAACATCAGCATATTTGTAATTATATAATTTTGTTTCATCTCATCTATTTCAGATCTTGAAATTGTAACCTCATATATCTTTCCCCGTGCCTGTTCTAATAAACGAGATACCGTACCATCAAATACAATACGTCCTTCCTCCATAATCGCAATCTTTTCACAGGTTGCTTCAATATCTCCAACAATATGCGTAGATAATATTACAATTCTGTCTTTGGCTATTTCTGATAATAGATTTCGGAATCTCACACGTTCCTCTGGATCTAATCCTGCTGTTGGTTCATCTACAATTAATACCCTTGGATCATGTAAAATTGCCTGTGCAATTCCAAGTCTCCGCTTCATTCCACCAGACATGGCTTTTACTTTTGTATGATGATTTTCCTGCAAATTCACTTTTTCTAACAACTCTGGAATTTTTTTTTGTCGGCTTTTTTTGTCTAACCCTGATAATACTCCTAAATAGTCCATTGCCTCATACACACTCATATTCGGGTACATCGAAAAATCCTGTGGAAGATATCCAACAATTTCTCTGATTCTCTTTGGATTTTTTTGCGAAATATTACATACGTTAATTTCTCCTGACTCAATGGATAAAATCGATGTTATGGCCTTCATCATCGTCGTTTTTCCTGCTCCATTTCTACCAAGAAGCCCAAACATTCCTGTGTTGATTTCTAAATTAATATCAGATAACACCTGTTTTTTCCCGTAATACTTGTTTACATTTTTTAAAACAATCCGATTTGGTAGTTCCTCGATCTTTTGCATTTTTTCTCCTTTTGCCTAAATGAAATGGAATTATATTTTCTTGTCACTATTTATCTTAGGAGAAACTTCTCTATACTTTCTCTACCTTTTATTCTTTTTCAAAAAATTATTTATATCTAAGCCAAAATGTTATATCTCATTTGGATATGCTATTCGAAATGTAGCACAGACAATTGCTCCTTTTTTTAATCCATTGGACAAGGTAAGATTACCACTATGCTTTTGTGTTAAAATATTGCAAATTGTAAGTCCTATTCCACTATGGTTTTTTACTGACTTTCTTCCTGAATAATAAAGCTTTTTTGCATAATACATATCTTCTTTTGAAAATCCTTTTCCATCATCTTTCACATAGATAAAAAGCTGATTTTTATCTATATGCATTGTTATTATAATTTCATTTTCTGCAAAAGATATTGCATTACTTAATAAATTATGCAGAACTTCTAAAATAATATCTTCATCAAAATAAGCTTCCTCAATATTTAAACTGATTTTATTTATAACTTGAATTGATTTTTCATTTATAAACATAAGCCCTTTTGCTGTCTGATCAATTTGGTTCATCAGTATACTCAGCTTCCTTTTTTTTATGCTCAATTTGATGGATTCTATATCATCTATTTCTTTTATCTGATCTGCAAAATGATTGATTTTTTGTATTTGCTCTTTGAGTAACACCAGCGTTTCCATTAATTTCTCTTCCGTTATTTTTTGCTTTGGGAAAAAACGCATAAGCATCTCAACATATCCTTGCATCACTGTCATGGGCGTTCTGATATCATGTGCAAGCATGGCCATTATTTGTCTTTGCTCTTCCATCTGATTCCAGATTTTTTCCTGATTTCCTTCCATTGTAATTCTCATTTGTTCAAAGGCTTCGCATACCTCTTTAAATTCATCTTTGCTTTCATAACGACACGAAACGCTTAAATCTCCTCTTTGAATACAGGCAGCCTCCATTTTCAAAATGCGAAGTGGCTCTTCTATCCTGTTTTTATAAAAGAGATGCGTTACTCCAATCATCGCAAGCAGAGAATAGAGTACTACCGAATACTGCTCTGCAATTTGAAATATCATTTTTACATGATTTGAAGCAATTGCTTCCCAACTTTGACAGATTCGAATTGTTAAAACATAAAAAATGAACACCATAATCATGGCAATTGTAATGTCAATCGCTAATACACTTTTTAATGATTTCATCCGTAATTTTGCTTTCCAATGCATAATCTTTTCATCTAACCAATCCATCGATATCCTACTCCCCAGACAGTCTCTATGTAATTTTCTTTCGAATATTCTGCAATTTTTTGCCTGATTCTTCTAATATGCTCTGTAATGATTGTACTATCTCCATCCTTATCAAATCCCCAGATTTTTTCATATATCTGCTCTTTTGTAAAAACATGTTCCTGATTCATACTTAAAATTTCAATAATATCAAATTCCGTTTTTGTAAAAGTCAATTCCGTATCCTTATAATGAACTTTTCTGCTTGTATAATTAATTCCGATGTCTTTTCGAAAAAAAAGATTACTTTCCATTGTACTTCTGGATTCTCGCCTTAAATGGGCAATGACTCTGGCATATAATTCCTGCATACTAAATGGTTTTAAAATATAATCGTCCCCACCTATCATAAGGCCATTGATTTTATCGCTTTCTTTCACCCTTGTCGATAAAAATAAAATCGGACAATGTACTATATTTCTTACTTTTTTGCAAAATTCAAATCCATCCATTTGAGGCATATTGATATCCAGTAAAATCAGATGTGGCTTACAATTTATTTTTTCCAATGCTTCTTGTCCATTTGAGGCGGTATAAACAATAAAATCTTCCAGTTCAAAATATTCTTTTAACAGTACCTGAATTTCTTTTTCATCATCCACTACGAGTAATTTATATTGCATCTTTTTTCCTCCCCTTTTCGATTGCAATTTCACATCATACATCTTCTATTTTATTTTATAAATATCTATATAATGTCTACTTTTTTTCATTTTATGCTTCTTTCATAAAAAAAGGACAAATTCACAAAATCTATATTTTCTTAGATTTTACTAATTTGTCCCTTTTCACCTTTTCTAAAGGTTCATTCTTGCTTGCATTTTCTTGATTAGTCCCAAATCTGCAGGCAACCAGTCTACATCAAAAAGCGTTTCTTTCGTCAGCCATTTTGCAGCTTCATGTTCTTTTAATACAAGATCGCCCGATTTTACCTTACATAAAAAGCAGTCCATGGACAGATGAAATGCTGGATAATCATATTCCACTGTTTCAAATAATTCTCCTACCTCAATCTCTGTATCCAGCTCTTCTTTTATTTCACGGATTAATGCTTCTCTTGCACTCTCACCTGGTTCAATTTTTCCACCTGGGAACTCCCATCCATCCTTAAATTCTCCGTATCCTCGCTGTGTGGCAAAAATCTTGTCCTTTTCCACGATTATGGCCGCTACTACTTTAATTGTTTTCATACTTCGATCTCCTTGTAACGTTTATTCTTTATTAGATAATTGCAAAATTCATTTTATATGAAATTCTAAAGCAAATATTCCCATTTTATATGTTTTAAAAAGTTTTTATCCTGTGGTGAATCGGAATAACGATGATACAAAAAAAATAGAGCGCCATCGCAACGCCGCCCTTACAAAAACACAAGAAGTTTTTTATGTTTCTGTTTATATTATATTCAGCTTTTAACAAAAATTCAATGTTTTTGGTGAGATATTTATAAAACAGGTTCTGTAAAAAACCTTACCTTATTATCCTTTCATATAGGTATAAATATCTTCACGTACCGGCACATCTAATTGATATCTGATTTCAAATGCATCATCTTTTGTTTTCTCCATATAAATTGGCTCTGGCTCTCCTGTTGCAAACATTTCCCCAAGAAAATAAAATTCCTTTGCTTCTTTATCATCTTTATTCTTACGCACAAATAAAAAAATCCGATTTTCTTTATCTGCTTCACTTTTTTTATAAATATGCGTAACATCGCTTGAATTTATTTTTCTTGGATGTTTTGATAAGGCAATCAATTCCTGTTCCGATACAAAACGATCTTCATATGCAATAGCATCTTCTGCTTTTTCATAATTTATAAATACAGGTAATGTTTTTGTATCTGCATCATAGAAGTACCCTCCAATATTTTGCGCATTCATATTCCGCTTCCAATTCAATAAATGGCATACATCTTCATAGGTATATTTTTGATATAACTGAAAATTTGTATCTTTATAACAATCCGAATAATTTTTATCATATCTTGAAATTCCAAGCTCAATCAATTCCAAAAATAAGTTTAAAAACACTTTATTTTCCAATAACTTTTTGAAGCAGGGACTAATCTGATATTCCCCTTGCTCATCTGATTCCAAGAAAATACAGTGTTTATATTTCTTTTTTTCTTCCTCTTTTTGGAATGCACCTGTTAAATATCGAATTGCTGAATCCTCATCAAATAAAGATATTTCCCTTTTATACTCTACTTTCATAAGTGTCTTTATATAGGTCCTCATCCGTTTTTTTCTAGTCTCACAGCTTATCAAATCTTTTAATATCTCTAATTCCAAAATTCGGTTTCCCTTTGCCACTTTACGTGACAGAAATTCCAGCACATTTTCTTCTTCCACGGATAAACGTATTTTGTAATCAGGCTCATACTTTAATAAGAACGCATAATACGAACCACATTTATCAAATATCTTGCTTACCTCTATTTCGGAATGTTCTGCAAAATCTTTCATATTTGGTATTCTGCCTAATTTATATTTTAAATTTTGATAGGATTCTTTTATAAGTCTCATTTCATTTGTTTTTGCGATATCAATCGATTCATATATCCTTTTTTTTGCAATTTCATCAAAATGAATCGTTGAACTTCCCGGAATAATTCTTGTGCCAGACGTAACATACTTTCGCATATTATCTTTATTATAAGAACGATCTCCTGACAGCGCCATTGGTATCATAAAATTGTTCATATAATTTCCAATGAAGTCAAGAATCACAACATATTCTTTGTCCACTGATTTACGCAAACCACGCCCTAACTGCTGGATAAATACAACTGGACTTTCTGTTGGTCTTAACATAATAACCTGATTTATTTCTGGAATATCAACACCTTCATTAAATATGTCTACTGTAAAAATATAATCTAACGTATTCTCTGAAACATTTTTTACCAATCTATCAATACACTTTTCTCTTTTTTCCAAAGAATCCTCACCACACAAAAATTCCGTATGAAACCCGCGCATATTAAATTTTTCAGAAAGTTCTTTTCCTTCTTGCTTACTGCTGCAAAAAACCAATCCTTTTACTTTTTCTCCACTAAATCCATAATAATTAGCTTTTTCTATTATATATTCTACTCTGGCATCTGAGACTAGTTTTTCAAAATTTCGAATCCCCGAATTATCATCAAAAATTTGCCCATCTATTTCTATGTCTGTTATTCCAAAATAATGAAATGGACAAAGTAGATTTTCTTCCAGTGCTTGTTGCAACCGGATTTCATAAGCAATATTGTGGTCAAACAACTTATAGATATCAAATCCATCCGTTCTATCTGGACTCGCAGTCATTCCAAGCCATAAACATGGATTAAAGTAGTTCATGATTTTTTGATAACTTTCCGAGCCTGCTCTGTGTACTTCATCAATCACAATCACTTCAAATTCATTCACTACAAATTTTTTTAGCACATCTTCTTTTGAAATCATCTGCATTGTAGCAAATAAGTAATCGGCATGAAAATCTTTTGAACTTCCAGAAAGTAATCCATACGTCCTTGTATTGCCAAATACTCTTTTATAACTTTTTAATGCCTGCTTTGCAATCGCCTGGTGGCTACACCGCTATAAATAATACTTTGTTATTTATCAATAGGTACAACAATTATTGCAGAATGATCAGAATATCCTTCTTTTCTCACCACATCATCCTTAAAGATTTCAAATTCATTATATTCACTATCTGAAATAATTGCGTAATCAATTCTAGTTTCTTTAACAAAAGTCATATCTGTATGTGAGTACCCTTTCTCAATCCATAAATCCACCATTCCTTCTGCTAATAGACTAAATAACATCTTCTTTTGTATTGAACCTGGCTTATATACATTAAAATCACCTATGAACACTATGTTTTTATAATTATTTTCTTTTAGATTGTGGTATAACAATCGTAGTGATTCCCAATATTCTTTAATACCACTTGATGAAGGAGCATGTACCCCTACAATTGCCATATTCTTTCCAAGAAAGTTATTCTTCAAAATGATAACCCTATTTTTGTATTCAACAAAACTAACCTTATGACTAAGGTTATCAAATATTTTTTCAAAACAGATAGCTATTGTCCTAAAATATGATTTTTCGTTACTTTGCGGTGTCAAAATTGATAAATTCTCATTCCTGCAAAATTCTAACAACTGTAGATATATTTTACATTCTTCAGTGCTACGCTTAAACTTGATTTGTCCGCGATATACATATGAAATTTCATAAACATATGGAACTTCATGAAGGATTACTAAATCATCACGTTTCTTAATGTGATTTTTAATATACGAAAAGAAATAGTCTTTATTTTTATCCCATATACTTTCTTTTCCCCTTCTGTCACCCTCTAATTCTTTCCATTCTCTTTGTCCTAAAAAACTATTAACATTTAATGATGTAATCATATCATCATCACCTAACTTCTAAGATTAAACCCTGTCATTAAAATACTAATTTCAGGCTTCTATTTTATTTCTTAATTCATAAAAACTAATAATTGGAAATTCGAGCTTCTTGTATCTTGATACCAAAACCTTATTCATTACCATATAAGGAAGCAAAGTATACTTTTCACTCGAATCAAATCCATAGAATTCCAATATTTGAGGATAGTGTTCTTTCATATAATCAATTCTTCGTTGAAACATTTCATCTTCTTTATGTTCGTAAAAAAATCTATTTTGTTGCCGGTACATCTCATAAAAGGACCCTACTTTTTCAATAACCTTACATTCTATCATCCATATGTTTTTATTATCGGAATCAACAACAAAAACATCATAATCCCCTAAATATTGAGGATGTTTATTGGTTTTGTCAATTTTGCATAATTCTAAATTAGGTTTAATGAATGTAAAACCGGCTCTCGTAAATATATCCGAAATGTCATATACTATTCGTTTTTCATACATTGCTTTCCATTCAGTTATTATTTTCTTTGTACATGAAAGCCCTTTTTCATATGGCAAATAAAAATCTAGTGATCCTCCAATCCATCTTTTTTGAACATCACTTATAACCGGTGGTGAAAATATAATATTATCCTCTTTTTTCCAAATACACTTAACTTCAAATCTATTATCTCTCGTTTTTCGCTGTCCTATTGGCAAGTAAAAATCTGTTTTGCCATTACATGTCTTTAATTCGCCCGAATCAAGAGTCAAATAATTTAATATGTTTTCAACGTCAATCCTATTTATTTTATCTCCCATTTCTTGCACGATATTATTTACTACATTTTCATATTTTCCTAAATATACATTCGGTCTTACCTCAATAAAATGTTGCTCTGATATAAAACGTTGTAAACAATTCATTACATCCAAAAAATCAATCCATTCAAATCCAACATCCTGTTTAAAAGCAGATTTCAGTTTCTCTATAAATATGAAATCCTGTTCATCTCCTGCAATTGCATATCCAGAATCATCATAAACTCTTTTTGTAACATCTCCAAATTCCTTATTTCTAGTTTCATTTTCATAAACATCTACAACATATTCAAAACTCACTACTATATATGCTTCTTCCTCTGTAAAATGAAAAATATCAGCATTATCACTTAGTACTACTAACCAGTTAGAATATGCTAATAAATATTCCAAATCATGGTCAGTAATTTTCATTTCGCTTTCATTTTGGAGAAACAGATTAGTTTCTATTGCATAATTTAAAACCCTAAGCTGATGCTTATATTCTTCTCGCTCTTTTATGATTCTCTGTCGAATATCTTCAAGTACTTTATCATCTATATCATCAAATGCATTATAGCGCTTCTTATGAATATCGATGCTATGAGTTTTTTCAGAATACAATTCAAGTAACACTGTATGTAAATCCACACAGCTAAACTTGCTTACATAGCTTTCAAAATCACTAACTAATGTTTTCTGCATTTTCCTAATAACTTTGTTTGCATCATTTCCATAGTACTCGCCTGGTTCAATTTCGTGTTCAAAACAAATATTTGCAATATTTTTCTTTACCATTAAGTATGCTTGATCTCTAACAAAAAACCTTGCACTGTTTTCATTCCATAAATAGTCTATTTCAATAGCAACTGCATCCACCATTTTTTTATCATTTGAGAGTTCTTCCAATCTATTACATATCAATTCATATTCATTTGGCATTTTTTCTTCCAACGCACTGAATAATTCTTTAAAATATCGTACTTCTATATCTCTACAATCAGTTTCTGAAATATCTTTATATAACTGATCGATGTTAGCTGCATACCTTATGCATATTGAATCTCTTTCAAAATTTGCTTCGCTGAACACATATTTTCGATCTTTATTAAATATATTAGTAGAGACTCTATCCGCATACTGGTTAGGCATAAACATTAATTCAAGCATCTTACCAGATAATGATTTGATACTTTCAAAAGCGCTCTCACAGCTTGCCACAAGTCTAATATTCAAGTCATCTAAAAATGGAATTGCATTGAGATATAATTCCGGATTTTCAATATCCTTATAAAATTCAATATTGTTTACAAAAAATAGAATACAACCGTTTTTTACATGTTTTACGATTCCTCCAAATCCTTTAGCAAATTTATTCACATATTCCCAAAACCCATTATCAACTTGTATTATTTTCCAAACAAATGGGCACGTAAACATAAAATCCCTTGACCCCCATGGGAAATCACACAGTATATCTTTAAAGTAGCTATAAATATAATCATTTTCTGAATTATATCCCAAACTTACCATACCAAACTTTATTGCACCTTTGGCCATCATATGATTTTGCTCTTTCCACGAAAAGAATCTTCCTGAATCTCCACCGAAGAGAAGTATCTGATCATAATCAATCGAAAAATCATACTTGATATATTCAAACAATTCATTAAAATCATCTATAAAAAGAAGATATTCTATCAAGTCCAATGCTGTGCATTTGAATCTTTTTTCGTTTCTTTCTCCTAATTGCATATAAGTATCTTCTATATTCGAAAAGGAATTATAAACTATAAATTCAATTTTTTCCTCTTTAGAAATAGAAACACCTAAACATTGATTATCATTATTTCGACTCCTCTTTTCTATAAACTGTAATTGTTCATTCTTATGTTTTACTTCAATATCATTAATGAGTTCGTCCAACTCTTCCTTTGTAAATCCATCCTCATTTATTGCAATAAGCGTTCCCTTTTTGCAATGTACAACAAATGAAATATTTACTTCCTTCACGGGTTTTTCATCTTTAACAATTGTTGCTGGAAATAAAAAGCTATAGTTATTTTTATCAAATGCATCGAAACAGCTTAAAAGATCTGTTATGCATGTTTCAACAAGGTTTCGTGGCATTTTTGTTTCTAATTTTTTATACCATATATCATAAATATCAATTAGTATTGCTGAATTAAATACGGGATAAATACTGTCATCTCTATCAATAAAATGACGTTTTTCTATATAGATATCACCTTGATTAACAACTCCTTCAATTGTAAATAAATCAAACTCTTTTTTCTTATGTTTATAAAAATCTTGAGTTCTGTAAAATAGCTCTGCTGACGGCAACTCAAAACTAATTTGTTCATCCATTTTACTTGAATTTATATCCTTGAAGAACTCGATAATTCCCGAATGATATTCCATTACTTTTATCAGTTTTTGTGTGTTATTAGTTAAATCAGCCAAATATGGCAACAAATACAAGCAGGCAAAAACATGATTATGCCCTGTACCTGTTATTACATTATATGTTTTATTATTAACTCGTAATTTTACTTCTCCAAAATCTTCAATTGTATAATCATCTGCACTTCCTGGCGCTAGAATACTCTTTATTTCTTTAAAAAACATTGAGAATTCTTCATATGTCAATATCCTTTTTTCACCAGTCGAAACTTCTAATAATGTCTGATTAAGCGCCAATCCAGATTCCAAAGTAGACCTATTACCTATGCAGATATTAATACAAAAACAAGCTTTCACTAAATCAAAGTAATTATATTTTTCAAATATTGGTAATAGTTGTTTCGTTTTATTTTCTATCCCATAAAAATATTCAGTATTTACCATCTTCTCTCCTCTTTCCCCATAAAGTTTATGGTTAAAGTACCTAATAACCAGTTAGGTCATACTGTAATTCGTTATCCTAATCAATTATTGGATTATTCTCTTGCATTGACCAATTTGATTTTCCAAACATAATCGCTATACTATGGTCTAAAAAACACTTATTTTTTATCTTTTCTATATAGTGGCATCAGTATTCCATATGCATTACTAAGCAATTTATCCATTTTATTCGTTACTCCTATCTGTAATCATCTTCTTTCCGCAATTGATTCTAGAAATACCTTTCACTTAACCTTCATATCAATCGAATTTGAAATTCTTAAAACCAATTGCAGCTCCAATATACTCAGCTTCATCTATTTCAAAAGTTCCTTTTTCCATAAAACCAGTAATTTTTATAAAACATTCTTCACTACCATTATCATAGTATTCATGGTCTGAATAAGTCTGAGTTTCAAGCGTAACATCATATACCAGAGCATAATTGTAATCTGATTGAACTATTGTCACCAAATTTTCAATTGTTACATCATCAATTCTATCAATAGTTCCCCATTCACCAAAACCTCCAATTATTTCCAGATACAACTCATCTCCCCATATTTTCTGATTTACTTCATCGTATACCCTTCCAGATTTTATTTCGTCCAAAATATCTATAGAAATGTCTTTAAAACTTATACTATTAAACCAACCTCTTTTTGAAAACCATTCAAGTAGTGTCGAATAAACCAGTTGAACTGTGTCATTATCATCTCCACCAAGTGTTACGCTTTCTAAGAGCTCCTTCCTTTTTTTAGTTCCTGTTAACATAACAAGTACTTGAACAATCTTTCCTATGCATTCTAATATAGAGAAGATATCATTGTTATTGACAAATGAATTCTGGTCCAATTTTTCATGAATTGTCTCTTTTTTTCTAAATGATATATACTGCCCTTTATTTACTAGACCATATACATATAAGGTTGCTTTTTTTAGATATTCCCGAATAATATCTTCGATAATTTTTGTTCCTTTTATTATGGATTTCAAATCTTCATTCTGCTCTATTTCATTAAAACGCAAAATGAGTATATCGCAAATGCTTTGTTTAAGATAAGAGACATATGTAACATAGTATTCATCATCAATATTACACAATAGCTCCTCATCATAGACAGTAACATTTAATGTAGAAAGTATTAATTCCAAATGTCTTATCTCAATTCCAGTTAAGCTACCATAGTCCTTATCAGCATATAATTTTAACAAATTTGATATCGTAACTATTCGCCACTCCAAATTATATCCTATTAGCTGTTGCATTATTTTTCGATATTCATCAGATTCAATAAAATCATCAAATTGTTTCTTTTCACCCTCTGCAAGATGTTTCTGCATTACTGAAATCACAATTGGTGATAAATTTACTATAATCTGTTCCACTGTATGTTTATCTAATTCCACTTCATCATGTGTTAATAAATTTCTTAATTTGGATAAGTTGAGAAATCCAATGTATGCATATTGATCTATTTGCTCATCACAAATGACCATTACTCTTCGAACTGCTTCATCAAAGGTAATCGTATACTCAGAATTTCTATTTTGGTTGGTTTTATTTCCAAGTTTTCTATCAAATCCTACGTTAATCCAATCATTCATATTTTTATATATTAAATATTTTTCTTTTGAATAAAGAATATGTTTAAATAACACTTCGATTGCATGATGAAAATCTATGATAATCGCCTTCAATTCAAATTCGTTTTCATTTCTATTCTCTACTTTAAATACTGCCTTTTTATAAGAGTCAAATCCATTTTCAAATCTATTCATATAAATTTACTATCTCCTTATCTATAAAATTATTTTATTTGTAATAACCAATTCCAGTTTCGGAAAGTATTACGAATAATTGTACACCTTTGTTTCTTTTACATCCATAACATTTTCATAAACTCATTTTACAAAGTCTCTAAATTTCCACCTCACCTCCAACCTATCCTTACCAAACAAAACAATCTCATCCACAAACGTATCCACAAGCTCCTTCGTCAATTTCGCAACTGAATCCTACCATCTAGCATCTCCAAATCTGCTACCTCCGGCACATCCATATCCGAAATCTGCCTCACCGCGACCTGCTGTTTCTCTATATTCTCCTGCATTTTCTCCATCATCTGCTCATATATTTTCTTTTGCTCCAAATAGGTATCTTTATCCGTCACATCCGTTTGTATGCTTCATAGCTGGCACGGAGATCATGTTGTAATAATGTCATTGAGCGTTCTATATCAGTCAGATGTTTTTCCGCCGTAGCCAGTCGCTCTTTATTCTTAGAACGTTGCACATCTATCACAGACCTGGAATCCACCAGTACATCTGCATATTGCTGTAACATATTCAGAACGACCTCTTCAATATCAGCATCCAGAATACTCATTCTACAGTCTCCACTGCTCTGATCCAGATATTTTTTATTGCAATAATATTTAGGACGACCACTATAAGTATGTGGATCTATATTAAATAAGTGGACACGTTTTGATAACATATATTACAATTAACAAAACACAAAAGGAGGTGCCCATATGGCAACAAAACAGACACGTTATGACGAGGATTTCAAGAAATCTCTTGTCGCACTTTATCACAATGGAAAAAGTCAGACTGCTCTCTGCCAGGAATACGGTGTTTCTGCAAATGCAATTTCCAAATGGATCAAACGGTATTCCACGGTTGAAACTGATACCGGTGAAGTATTGACCGCTAAGCAGGTAAAAGATTTACAGAAAAGAATGGCTCAGCTTGAAGAAGAAAATCTTATATTAAAAAAAGCCATTGCCATTTTCACGCCACGCTCTCAGAACGATTAGATGCAGTTCATAAGTTACGTTTTCAACATGAAATTAAGACTCTCTGCCGCGTTCTTAAGGTGAATCGTAGTTCCTATTATAAGCATTTTTCTTCCGAACCATCTCCTAGAACAAAGGAAAATCTGAACATCCGACGAATTATTCTTCATATTTATTCAGATTATGACAAATTCCTCGGTGCTTATAAAATCACCTACATCCTCAGCCGTGATTATGGCATTAGCATCAGTGTTGGGAGAGTGTACCGCCTGATGCAATCCATGAACCTGCCCAAATTGTCTACTGATAAACCTTTAAGAAAAAGGCACAAAGATCAAGGTGAATGCGATAATCATCTGCATCAGGAGTTTAATCAAAAAGCTCCCAATCTTGTCTGGGCCAGTGATTTCACTTATATCAAGGTAAATGGAAAATGGTATTATCTTTGTATTGTCATGGATCTTTTTTCCAGAAAGATCATCGGCTGGCACTTATCCAGCAACCATAGTGTCGAACTTACTATAGCTGCATTTCAAAAATCATATAAAAAGAGGAATGTGAAATATGGTCTAATTTTTCGTTCTGATCAAGGATCCGAATATACTGCCTTTGGTTTTCGTAAATTGCTGGATTCTTGTAATGTTGTGCAATCATTTTCAAAAAAAGGTTATCCTTTCGATAACGCCTGCTGTGAAAGTTTCTTTAAATACCTCAAAAAGAATCGAACAAACCGCAGAACTTATTATACAGCGGAGGAACTTCGACTTGATCTTTTTGAATATATTGAAAATCTATATAACAACCGACTTCCTCATGGTGCAATTGGATATAAAACGCCGAATGAGTATGAAGCAGAATACTGGGATCAGTATGCATAAACATTGGTCTCAGTTAAAATAACGCAACAAATCGTGTCTAAACTATTGACTATAGTGCACTTAACATTGCGTGCCACAGCTTTCTCCTTCGCCACAACATCTTTACCGGCATCGCTAACAATTGCTTCCGTCTGTTCTACTATCAAATAATCCTCTCCTTCTCTTGTAAAAACGGAGACAGCTTTATAAATATCATCGTGATATGTGTGGCATTGAACCTACCGCACTGTCGCAATCCAGATTAAATGTAAACGCATTTGTTTTCATCTGACCCCAATTTTGCGAAACAAAAAACCGCTCTCCACAGCTAACAAAGTCAAACTCTGCAATCTACACATAAAATGTATAAATTACGAGCTTCTAGCTAATTACTTCTTTACCTACGGGATGGATGTGCATTCCAATAAAATGAATCTGTAAACTGATTCACTCATCGTAAATAACAACACATGTAAAAAAACAACATGCGTTATTGGCACTCCTAAAACTTTTGTAGAACAGACCGATCTTCTGTGCCAGATAGTTTACCTACCTGTAATACGTACAAAACATCTTTACTTTATTATTCTGTTCCTAATCCTTTTTCCCCTTTTGGGGTTCCGTATGCAATGAAGCTTTTGCTTCACTTTGTTGACCATGGACAGCGGTCTTTTTAATTTGTGGTGTTCTTTTTTATCACCGATATTATAAAGCTGTCTTTTATGTCAACTATTTTATTTTAATTGCCTAAAAAATGATGCTGGTCTTGCGCTTGGCTAGGCACTCACAACAAGGTTATTAGTTGGTGCAGTTCTGTGTTTGGCTGAACACTCAGCCTAAACTACATTTATTATTATATCAGCCGAACAAACGTTTGTCCACTTGAATTTGCTAAAAAATTTCATAAAAAATGCGCATGAAAAATAGGCTGAATTGCCAGTCATATTTATCACACTCAATACTCTTTATCCAAACACAAATTCAAATCAACCTATTATTTGCTCCATAATTTGAATCAACCCTTGCTACACCAGCATCAATATCTCATAACTTTTAATTATCTGTTTTTTCTTTTCTGTCATTTCATAAATTATATTTCACTATATATGCGATGCCCTTTTGGATACCTCTTCGCCCGGACATCAGGGAACTACAGACGAGTCGCTTACGCGTTCACGACGCCATACCAAAATTACTGGTATCCCTATCCCTTCTGCTTGAATTCGAAGGTTTATGGTGCTCCATCCACTGAGCTCCATTACATGGATTATTATCCTCCCACCGTACTTAACATGTCCGGCTGCTTCATCTTCACCTTTTATGGTCCATCAACTCTCGTCGCATGCTTTGCTGATATTCTGCCAGACAATACCCTGGGATTTTCCTCAATCTGTAGTTGCTATTCAGTTGTCAATGATCTCTCAACTGTTGATAGCAATATCTTAACAGATTTATTTTTTCTCGGGAAGAAACTACGATGGTGTATTTTAGGAAAAAGGCACCATGATTTGGTGTATTTAAAAATAAAATAATAATCAATTATTATCCTAAAACATTACGTTATACTTAAACCTATAACCACAAAAAAATTATTTTCTTTTTAGATAGATAAAATATCATCTTGAATTTCCGTAAAACCAATGAATAGACAATCATTAAATAAATATCCCTTGTGTCCCTATTTCCTCTCTTATCTGCATGATTCTTTTTGCTTGCGCCGCTGATGGATACTTACCTTTTTGCAGATCCATAGTAGCTGCTACATTTAACAAACTTTCTTCTTTTGCATTTATTAGTTTCTTTTCTCTAGCTTGAGATAAAACTCCCATCCAATACGCTGCTCCTAAATCAAATACTTTAATTTCATCTGAAATATCATTATCAAGCTTCTGGTCTTTTTTTGCCTGCCTTTCGCTAGATTTGATTTCGCTTATGGGAACAAGCTTTTTAAGAAATTCTTCCGTAAGCTCCAATGGTAAAGTTTGAAATTGTTTCCATGTTTTTTCATCTTTTGCATACTCTCGCACAATTATTCCATTTGAATTAGCCAAGAATTCATGTGTCATTTTTGCAACTATTTCAACTTGATGTACTAAAGAAGAATACATAGTTTGCTTTTGCCATATCAGATTATAATCAATCGCAAACTCCTCAGGAATAGAGAAAATGATTTTTGAGATTGTATATGGAACAATTTGAGCCTTATTACCACCTTTCGGATACCAAGAAGATCTATTGATTAACTTATCTGTCTCAGTAAATATTATTGCCGCACAAATTGCTTTCTTAAAATACATTTCATTATAGTTTTCTTTTGATTTAGTATATTCCTTCTCAATTTGTTCACCAAATCGCTTCATATTTTTTGCACTTCCATACGCAACAATATGTGGCAAACAATTTAGTGTGTTCATGTATTTCGCAAGATCCTCTTTCCTAATTCTTTGCAACTTCGGATATTTTTCTTTGAACTTTTCTTTTTCTGATTTCGAAAGTTTCATTTGCTCTTGTTCCCATTTGCCGCGTGATCTTTCATAAAACCAAATAGTAGGATGTGGACTTCCATTTACTGGTGGAGCCATACATTTTTTTGATAATTTTTCAATAGTAATATGAAAAGGACTATTAGAAAAGAAATCTGCATCTTTTACTGGATTCTGACAGTTCGCACATCTAGAAATCTGCTCTACCATTTCATTATATAGTTCCTCATTTTCCTCGGAATCCTTATCCGATTTAATAATTGTCAACTTCATCGGTACAAAAATTCCTTCCAGTAAAGAATTATCTTTTCGAATAATAGCATTAGCCAAAGAAGCAGTTGTCTGACCCCCATTAATAATTTGCAAATCAGTCATTTTAAGGATTCTCGGTCCTTTGTATGTATTTTCTATCGTTACGCTATC
>Ga0302164_10000161_pt1 | contig 24444 bp, 22 predicted proteins | sample I_Fen_E3_1_FD_193500 | JGI IMG/M metagenome (GOLD analysis project Ga0302164, IMG submission 193500) | Peat permafrost microbial communities from Stordalen Mire near Abisko, Sweden - I_Fen_E3_1 | ecosystem: Environmental > Terrestrial > Soil > Wetlands > Permafrost | place: Sweden: Abisko...
TTGATGGTATTGAGCATTTTTATTAGATCATTACCAACATTTTGATCCTTGTTTACTACGTTTATGCCTGCTATTCCACACATACTAGATTCCTAAATTAAGGTTATTGAAATTTTTTTTATATTAGATAAAAAAAAGCTGGAATTGGATAAATAAATTAGTTTGAGAATGTATATGGAGATTAATTATGGTTCTACATTGGGGTCTGCATGCGAACCCATACAAGCATCGCAGTTAACCGATATATTGTCTTTTTCCTTGTGCAGTTGACAAACAATATCTTCTGTTTTTATTTTCCTGCATAAGTCACATATTCTTTTTATGATACCGCTTTGATTGAGCTTTCCATCTTTAAGATCGATGGCAAATTCTCTTATTAACTCTTGTATATCATCGTTGAACTTAATTCCGTGGCCTCTTTTATCACTTATGTACTGTGATACTGCAGGTTGTGTTATATCAAGTAATTCTGAAATTTCCTTCTGTTTCATGCCCAGGTTCAGGAGTTCTTTAGCTAGCTCCGATCTTATGCTGGGAATAACGTACCATACAACTATTTCACATGGGGGTCTCATTTTAATCACACTTTTCTTTAAATGATTTTATTTTCTTTATAAAAATTTATTCAAATGTTTTTGATTATTTTAGTTATTTAGATTTGAGCATTTTTTTAAATTATTAAATAATTAAAATTTATCTACAAAATAATTATGATGTGTTATGTTCGGTTCAATATATAACAATTGACATATAATTATTTTTGATTATAATTTAAATTTTATTAATTGGAGAGGCTTTAAATTCCTGCCCCTTCTGTAAATATCTCTTCAATTTCTGATTTTTTTGATAGGAAACCATTGATCTTCACGATATCGGTTGTGATCCCTAGATCTTTGATTTCCTTTTCTAGTTCATCCTGACGTTGTAATATGAGTTTAATAACTTCTGCAATTGGATCTGGTAACTGGCCATGATCGAGGTCTATTGCACATTTACGGGACTCCTGGACTATTCTTCCAGGTATTCCAACTATAGTCGCACCAGGTGGTGATGGTTTTAGGACCACAGATCCAGCACCAATCTTGGAGCAATCTCCAATTTTAATGTTACCTATTATTTTAGCACCCGAACCTATTACAACACCATTTCCAATGGTTGGATGTCGTTTCTTTCTTTCGAGGCTTGTTCCCCCTAAAACTACACCCTGGTAAATTAAAACATCTTCCCCTACTTCGGCTGTTTCACCTATTACTACTCCCATACCATGATCTATGAGAACTCTTTTTCCAATCTTGGCCCCGGGATGTATTTCAACACCTGTTATAAACCTGTTTAAGGTTGAAATGAATCTTCCCCAAAATATGTGATTGTGTCTCCAGAACCGATTTGCCAGTCTGTGAAGCCATATAGCATGAAGCCCCGGAGAGCAGAAAATAACCTCTAATGTACTTCTAGCTGCAGGATCCCTTGCAAATACCATTTGTATGTCTTCTCTTATCCTTTCAAACATTCAATCACCATTTCATTAACAATAAAAATTAATTAGAAGACAGTAATTTTAAATAAAGCATGATATTCATGCTTTTATATTATTACTGTCTTAATCCTTAATAGTATGTTCTATCATTTAATTTAACAATTTCATTTTTTAATTCTTAATTAGTGAAATCCGAGGATTCTGCTGCTGTTTTGAATATATCTTCGAAAACCCAGTCCATACTAAGGTATCTCTCTCCAGTATCGGGTAAAATTACAACTATGAGTTTTCCAGCATTTTCTTCCTTTTTTGCAAGTTGCAATGCTGCGTAGGTAGCAGCTCCTGATGATATGCCGGCAAGAATTCCTTCCTCTCTTGCTAAACTTAAAAGGGTTTTTGCAGCATCTTCATCTGTGACCTGGATTATTTCATCTATTACATCTGTTTGAAGTACATCTGGTATGAATCCAGGTCCTATACCTTGTATTTTATGCGGTCCTGGACTACCACCTGAAAGTACAGGAGATGTTGTAGGTTCTACAGCTACAGCTTTAAATTCAGGTTTTAGTTCTTTAAGTGCTAGACCAACACCTGTTATAGTGCCACCAGTTCCTGTTCCTGAAACTAGTATATCTACCCTACCATCGGTGTCTCTCCAAATTTCTGCTGCTGTAGTTTCTCTATGAATTTTGGGATTAGCCTGATTTTTAAACTGTTGAGGCATTACTGCACCTGGAATTTCAGAAACAAGCTCTTCTGCTTTGGCAACGGCGCCTTTCATTCCATTTGCTCCAGGAGTTAACACTATTTCTGCACCCAACAAAGCAAGTAACTTTCTTCGCTCAATTGACATTGTATCAGGCATGGTTAGGATTAGTTTGTATCCTTTGGCTGCTGCAACAAATGCCAAGGCTATTCCAGTGTTTCCACTTGTAGGCTCAATTAATATTGTATCTTCTTTAATTACTCCGGCTTCTTCGCCGGCCTCTATCATAGCTACTCCTATTCTGTCTTTTACACTAGAAAGAGGGTTAAAAGATTCAAGTTTGACTACTACTTCTGCTTTCGAGTTTTTTGTTAATTTATTTAACCTTACTAATGGAGTGTTTCCTATAGTTTCGGTTATGTCATTTGCTATTCCCCTTGTTAATTTAGGTATTTTAACCATTTTTTCACCTTCTTCTTTGTATTATTTTAACTTTTTTCAATATATATAACTATCGTTATATAACAATTGTTAAGTTTTATTTTCATATAAAAAGTTTTCCCTTAAACCTATCAAATACCTTCAAAAAAAAATTTAATCTAGTTCTATTCTTGTTTTTTATGACTCAATTTTTTGGCTATTTTATTTAATTCTTCATCAATAAATCCGGGCATTATAAATGGTTGAATTCCATTATTAAGCAAATATTGTGCGGCTCCAGGGCCAATTTGACTTATCAATACAATATCAATGTCCTTTAATATATTTATTGTTGATTCAAGAGATCCAGAGGTATGATCTCCTTCGTTACATGAAGGTATATTATTTCTGGTTTCTACATATTCATAATTCTCTTTTCTGTTTATATCAAATATCAGAAACTTTTGAGCATGACCAAAGTGTTGATTTATATATTTACCATCATTACTTCCAACTGCAACCCTAATTGTCATAAACACCTCTATATATCGAACAATTATTAATTTGTAAATACTAAAAATATTTTTATAACAATAGTTATATATACATGATTTCACTAATCAATTTAATCATTAGAATCTAAAATTTATAAAAATGATTCTTATGGAGATGATTTGATTTGATCAGTATAAAATTTTTAACACGATTTATAGATATTACAGGGGAAAAAAATCTTCAAGTTGATAATATTGCTAATATAAGCGTTCTATTAGATTATCTATGTCAAAAATATGGTAAACCCTTTAAAGATGTTTTATATGATGATAAAGGAAATATAAGAGACTATTTAAAAATTATGATTAACGGTGAAGATATAAGAGATATTGATGGATCTGATACTCCTCTAAAAGATGGAGATCAGATAGTGATGTTTCAGACAATTGCAGGTGGTTAATTTTGATGATAGAGCATTAATAAAGCTACAACCGATTCACGGCATTTTCAATCCGTTTTAAAGCTTCACTAAGGATATATCTGGGACATGCTATGTTCATCCTCATAAAACCGCTTCCTGATTCACCGAAAATAAATCCATCCTCTAAACCCACCTTAGCATTTTCCCTCATAAAACTCCTGAGTACATTATTATCCATATCAAGATCATGGCAGTCCAGCCATATTAAGTAGGTACCTTCAGGATCAATGACCTTTATACGTGGTATATTCTTTAAAAAATAGTTCTTTAAATAGTTCAGGTTTTCTTGTAGATAATCCAGTACCTGTTCCAACCATTCATCCCCATATTTATAGGCAGCTTCCATTGCAATATATCCGAATAGATTAGGATTAGGAACAATACCTGATCTTGTATTTACAAAGTTTTCACGTATTTTTTTATTGGGAATTATTATAGAAGAAACTTCAAGACCTGCAAGGTTGAACGTTTTACTAGGTGACATGCAAACTATACAGTTTTGTTCAAATTTTTTTGAGATCGATGCAAAAGGTGTGTGTTTATGTCCTTTAAAGAGGATTTCACAATGTATTTCATCAGAGATTACCACTGCACCATTATTAATTACAATTTCACCCATTCTGATTATTTCATCCCTTTTCCAGAGTCTTCCAACAGGATTGTGTGGATTGCAGAATATGACAGTTTTAATACGTCCAGGACCATTTAATGGCCTGGTTTTAGGATGGAATTTCTCTTCTAGATTCTTAAGGTCCATTTCATATCTACCGTTAACCAGTTTGAGGCCGTTATTTATTATCTTACAACCGCTGTTTATAACTACTGGAAAAAAAGGGTGATAAGCCGGTTCTTGTAATATTACTTCGTCACCAGGATGCGTAAGTGAACGAACAGCAACGTGAAGGGCTGGAACCACTCCTGGGGTGAATACTATCCATTCTGGACTAATATCCCAATCAAATTTACGTTTCATACGTTCAACAACTGATTTGATTACACTCGATCCAGGTTGAGTGTAGCCATAAAATGGGTGTTCTACACGTTTTTTAAGGGCATCAATAATTGGTTTGGCAACTGGAAGATCCATATCAGCTACCCAGAGAGGAAGCAACTCTCCACTTCCAAAGATTGATTCCATCATATCCCATTTAAGGCAATCTGTCTTATTTCGGTCGTATAATTGGTCAAAATCGTATTTCAAGTTTATATCTCCATTCTATTAATAATATAGGATTAATTAATTGCTTTTACTTTATTTTACTAAATTATTTGTAGTACCCTAAATAATCATCAATATCTATAACAATTGTTATATAATATTTATTGTTTAATTTAATGAAAAATTTTAAAAATATTAATCTGAAAAAATAATCTGTAATTATTATATTCTATTAAGCATTAAAATAGTATAAATCAATATTTTCATTCGATATTACTTTTATTAATTTAATAATTATGACATATTATTTAAATTAAGGAGTATTAAGGCAAATGAAAACTAAAATATTTAAGATAAATTGAGATGATATCATGAAAGAACATTCTCAAAGCGATGTTGATAACCAAAACATGAGAAAAAATGAGCATACAACCAATAATGATAAATTAAATGAGGATAAGCTTTCGGTTGAAGAAATGGAAAAAGAACTTGCAGAAAAGGATGATATGATAATTCAACTTAAAAGTAAACTTCTAGATTCTCAGGAAAGAATTCATGAAGTAATTATCGAGAAGGGATCACTGGATAAACAAGTTAAGGAGTTTGAACTCAAAGGAATAAGTCTACAGTTTGGTAATTTTGAAAAGTTGAAAAATGATTATAACAAGCTTGAACATAGGTTGACCATAACAAAAAACCAGCTAGATGATGCTCGCATCCAGATTAAATCCCAGAATGAGTTTGTTAATAATGCCAGAGAGCACGTTGAATTCATGGAAATGGTTATTGATGACCTTGAAAACAGAGGCTTAATAGATTTTCTGCGAAACAAATTTCCAGAAAGCTTTGTTATCTACAAGAAAAATAGAAATTTTTAGTTATTCTTTTTAAGGAATTTTATTCACTTCAAATAATAACAATTAATTACATATTAAAATATAACAATTGTTATAAATAGTTAAAGATTCCAATTAAATTATTAAATTAAAAAATATTAATCTAGCTAAAGAGGAGGTCTAATAAAATGAAGATTGGATATCTCTCAACTGTATACCATACATCATTTATCCTAAAAAGTAGAAAATTTATCTTTGATAGCATTGACGAAACAGAATGGAAACTCTTCCCAACAGGTCCAGAGATGATGAAGGCGTTTGAAAATAAGGAAATAGATCTAGGATACATTGGACTTCCACCTGTTATGATCGGAATTGAGAAGGGTATGAAAATCAAATGTGTTGGAGGAGGCCATGTGGAGGGCACAGTAATGGTTGCAGATAAATCATACTATTCTTATTCGGATTTAGGTAACGTAGAATCTGTAATAAACCAGTTCACAGGGAAAACCATCGGAACACCTACAAAGGGATCTATACACGATGTAATATTACACAGTATTGTAAAGGATAAAAATATATCCATAAAGAACTATCCCTGGGCAGACTTCATTCCAGACGCAATTTATGATGGTGAAATAGAAGCAGGGATTGGTACACCTTCCCTTGCTACTGTTGCATCGAACCAATTTAATTTCAAGATCATATTACCACCAAATAAACTCTGGCCATACAATCCCAGCTATGGAATAGTTGTACAGGAAGATCTGATATTAAATTCAGGGGATTTTATTATAAATTTTTTAAAGGCACATGAAGATGCATCCAACTTAATGAGGAATGAACCAGAAATAGCTGCAGAAATAGCTGCACATGAAATGGGTGTTGTTGATAAAGAATTTGTTTTAAATACCTATAATATCTCACCTCGCTACTGTGCAAAAATACCCGACAAATATATCCAATCTACAATGGATTTCATACCAATTTTAAATGAATTGGGTTACATGAAGCACGATCTTAAGGTTGACGATATATTTAACCTTAAATTTATTGATGAAACACACAAAGAAGATGCTCATTACTGATGATGGATTTAAATAAATGGATTAATAATAACTTCAATGCTAATATTTTAGGATTTCAATTGAATTATTGAAAATCATAAATTTTATCATCGTTTGTTAACATAATATAATAAAGGTGGTGGTCTTATCAATCCAACAGAAACATTTAATCTATTAGTTACACTACAAGGGCAAAAAGATGAAAATTCAGGTGAAGAAGTATTAGGAACAGAAGAAATTGAATTGGCACTTAAATATCATGAAAAAGTGCTTAATGTTAAAGAATCAAACTTTTCCAATGTTCTTTTAATAGATTTGGCAATGGAACCATTAGATGCAGTTAAATTAATTGGAAATGCTCCAACCACAGTAATATCTAAAGTAGTTCTCATTGAAAAGGTTGTCAGGACTCGATTGGATAGCATATTAGAGAAAGTAATAGATCTTGCAGGGGATAGGGTAGTTTCAGGAGATTCATTTAGGGTAATATGTGATCTAAGAGGAAGAAAATATATAAAATCTAAGGAGGATCTAGTGGAAAGAATTTCAGAGGAATTAATTGAAAGATTTAATTTACAGTACAATGGCCCTGATGTTGATTGGGTGGTGCAGGTGGAAGTAGTTGGTGAAAATACAGGCATCAGTATGCTCAATCCTGAAATGATCTTGAAAAAGATTTAAAGAATTTCTTACCTATTTTTTTTTAAAATCCAGTTAACTTTATTAATTATTACATCACCCTAATATTATATTTTTGAGCTGATTTACAAAATTTCTCGAATAATTCTGGATGGATTAAATCTTTTTTTCTTCTCTTATGCTCTACCAATACAAGCACCAATTACACTAACCAATTTTAGTTTAGGTGATAATATGGATGATTTAAAGTCGGAACTTAAAGCTGAAATTTCTGCAGAACAGCCAATCGAGAAATTTAATGATTTAGAATTGGTTATAACTCCAAAAAAAGAATTTTTGGAGTGGTTTAAAAATATAAAGGGAATAATTGAAGAAATAAAGGTAAATCAAGAAGAAAATAATTTAATTTATATGGAGTGTCCTAACTGTAAATCCCGAATGGGAAATTATAATATAAGAGATGATCCAAGGGAGTTATGGCATATATGCTCAAAGTGTAATATCTCGTTTTCACAGAGACAGCACAGATACTTTACTAAAATGATCATGAGACTAATAAACGAGGATTTTAATTCTTCTGATCAAAAAATTCATTAGAGTGATTTTAATTAAAAAATATAACTTCCATGTCCGAACTTTGTATTGAAAAAATCTTTAAAACTGATAAATGAGATTTAATCTCCATGAGAGTATAAATTATTTATTGACTCTTTCGAGAAAAAATAACAGTATAAACATGGGTAATAGGTTTTTTTTATTCACTTAATTACCAGATAGATCTTAAATTTTATATTATTTATATTTCGAAAAAAAATTAATAAAATAAAGAATCATTTTTGATTCTAAATTTTCAAAACTAAGCAATTAATGAGTTGCTTGATAGATTATTGCATCTACAATGACAGTTATACTTCCAGAGTGGATATAATTGTAGCCGTTTTGTAACAAGAATTGGTCAGGATGTGCTAAACCAGTGAATGATGCTGGATCGTAGTTATCATCATGTGCCTTTGGTAAAAAGGCTAAATTAGTTATATCCGCTGCGGGTGGCAAGAAAATGGAAAATACACTTCTAGCGCCTTTTATAGATTTATAATATGCTGAACCCATTTCATTTATAAGTCCTGCATCAGTTCCGCCATATATATCAACTACCACAGCATTCATTGGAACTTTACTTGACTCGAGTACGTCAATGTGTGTGTTGGGACCTAATCCCATATTATAAGCAGTTATTCCCATTGTTTTCAATATACTTATAATATTGTTTATTCTTGCATTGTCGGTCGTTTTACTGTTGATGTTATCACTTGTGATGTAAACAGGTCTACATGCAGCTGCACCGAGTCCGTTTACAGTAATTTTGTTTATTTTTAATCCCTGAGTTGCTATGATTTTCTGAAATTCAGCTATGGGAATTTTTTTAGAACCATAACTAACTGTAGTTGGCAATCTGTAATTAGAATTGTAGAATTTCTGTGCTCTAGAAATACCATCCTTCATTTGAGTTAAAGTAATTGGAGATATTGTAAAACAGGTCGAAAAATAGGGATTACCCTTTCCTGACAAATCTTTTACACTTTCTATATTGAGTATAAGTTTATATTTAACTCCTGTAGGCAAAGGTTTTATAGGAATTACACTTAAGATCTTGCCACTAATGGATTTCTTAGTTTTTATAATAGTTCCAGCACTGTTTTTTAGTGTTATTGATTGGGTTCCTGATTTTATAGGTTTGTTGAAGTGTATTTTAATTGTTTTACTTTTCAATATAATTGAGTTATTGACTGGATCTACTGATGTCACTTTAGGTGATAGGTTGTTAGATGTTACATTCGCTGCTGCTGTAGTACTTACATTTAAAATCAGCGCTAAACCAAATAGCATTAACACTGATAAAAACAATTTTCGCTTAATTATACCGCCTCCTGTCTGATAATACATAAAATATATAGATTATATGATCCTATCAGACTTATTTCAAGCATCACTTCAACATCTCTTATAAAGGCTTTGGTTTACTTTCTAAAAAAGGACAACTATAGGGCTCTTTTTAAGATATAAGACTCATTATGAGCTTATTGATATTATGAAAATTGGATAAGTTTATTCTGTTGGTTTTTTTAATAAAGAACATCATCTAAAACAATATTCCCCTAAATTAGATACAATTATTTTTGTTATAAATCATTTAAATATTTTCCAATAGAAAAGACTCATAAATAATAATTGGCTAAGATAATTTTCTGTTTCTAAAAATTGATAAGATTTGTAGTTCATAATATAATCATCAAAAAAAGGAGTTGAAATTGGATGGATAAATTCGAGCAATTAATCCATGATGTTACTGAAATGTCAACTAGTGACAGGAATAAAACTATTGAAGACTACAAAGGCTCTTGTATTTGTCAAACCTGTGCAACCTATAATCAATGTGCTGCAGATGCCAATGAAAAACTTTTCTGTGTAACTGGAAAAAGCGTGGGATGTATTACAGAACCCAAGGGTTGTGAGTGTCCTGTTTGTCCATTAGCACGATCTCTTGATGTCGGAGTTGTTCACAACACTTACTGTTTGAATGGCAGTGAAATAGACCAGAGAGGATAAAGAAAATTTTCAAAAAAAATTGTGTAGATGATTTAACCATATAAATCAATAGAAGAGGCAGATAGTTAAGCTTTTTTAAATTTAACCTATATTAAACTCCAAATTTTGTTTGTTAGGTAATATCCCAAAAAAACTAATAGTATTATTATATATACTTAAATTTGGTTATTGAAATGGCAGATGTCAAAATTTTACTGGTCGAAGATGATGATAATGTAGCTAGGGATATTGAGAGTACATTAAAATTGTTTGGTTACGAAATTCCATATGTTGCTTCTAGTTGCAAAGAAGTGGTAGAGAAAGCTTTGGACATTATGCCAGATCTTATTTTGATGGATATAGTTCTTAAAGAAGGTATTGATTGTATTGAATCAGTTTCTAAAATTAGAAAGTTAAATATACCTCTTATTTATTTATCTAGTAATTTTCAAGAGCGATCAGGTAAAAAATCCAAATTCACAGAACCCTATGGATATATGATTAAACCCTATGATAGTGTAGAACTAAAATATGCTATAGAACTTTCACTTTACAAAAATAAAATGGAAAAAGAATTGAAAGAAAGTGAGAAAAGCTATCGTGAGTTGGTTAATAAATCAATGGTCGCGATTTATAAAACCAATTTAAATGGTGATATTATCTTTGCCAACAATGCTATGGCTGAGCTGTTTAATTTTAGAAGTGTTGAAGCGTTGAAAAGAAAAAAAATTCAACAGCTTTATGAAAATCCTGAAGATAGGAATAAATTTATTCAAAAACTACAAGAAGAGGGTAGTTTCAACCATTACGAACTTAATATGGTTTCGAATAGTGGTGAAAAAATTAACATTCTTCTCAGTGCACAGTTAAATGATACCAACATAGAGGGAATGATAATTGATATCTCTGAACGTAAAAAAGCTGAAAAAAAGATCAAAGAATCACTTGAGGAGAAGGAAATGCTCTTGAAGGAGATTCATCATAGGGTGAAAAATAATTTAATGATTATATCTAGCCTTTTGAACCTTGAGTCAAGATATATAAAAGATAAAGCATCTAAAGAAATTTTTAAGGAAAGTCAGAATCGTGCTAGGGCAATGGCCCTTATACATGAAAAATTATATCAATCTACTGATCTTAAAAGGATTGATTTCGGTTATTATATTCGTTCATTGACCACTGAGCTGTTCCATACCTACAATGCAGATCCAAGTTTTATAAAACTAAAAATTAATGTTGAAGATATTTTTCTGGATATAAACACATCAATACCATTAGGTTTGATAATAAATGAACTCATCACCAATAGTCTAAAATATGCTTTTCCAGAGGGTAGAAGAGGAGAGATCAATGTTGACTTCCATCCTCAAGATGACCAATATGAATTAAAAGTGAAAGACAATGGAATAGGATTTCCTGGAGATATAGATTTTCAAAATACAGATTCACTCGGTTTACAAATAGTTAACAGTTTAACTGGGCAAATTGATGGTGAAATTGAGCTTAATAATACCCATGGAACCGAATTTAAGATCAATTTCAAAGAATTACAATTATAAGAAAATTAAGATTATTGTGTCGTGTTTGTTTTTTATTCGTCATATTCTTGTTCTTTTAACAATACAGGTTGTGTGTTAATATAATTCTAATATTAATGATCTTCAAATATGTTCAGTTAAAATTTAACATATATATGAGGTGAGGTCAAGTGGAAACGACCTGCTTGTTGTTATCATGCTGTTGATGGAGTTGCAGACGCTAATCAAATCCACGGAAAGCCATGATCATAAGAATAGCATTGTTAAACTTATTGGTTCTTCCAATTTCTCACTCCTATTTTTCTTTTAAATTAAATTAATAATTAAAAAAAAACCAAGAATCCATCGTCATTTCGATGTATATTATAGATCAAATACTCCCATTTTGTTAACCATTTATATAGAATTTATAGGCTAAATAGTAATGGTGCACACCAATTAAATACATGTTAAAGGTTTATCGAATAGCCTATCAGAAAGTGAACGTTGAATGTCATTTAATTCAATCAACTATTTTTGCTTCATTATTATAGGGCGTTACTTCAATATAAATAAATGATAAGTTTGATCTAATTCTCCAATATCAAGATATAAACAAAAAAAATATTTTTTAAGCAATTTACTTACATCTTATTTAAATATCAGATATTTTCATTGAAAAAATATTTTAGGAACCAGTTTCGAATTTGAGGTGTAATTGTAAGGATGGTTTTAAATTAAAACAGGAAATCTGTGTTTTTTAACCCATGATATAATTTCACACAATAATAACATCAATTAAATGAAACTGAAGTTGGATACATAAATTCTATACAATTTGTAGAGGTTTTTAGTTTTTTAAAATAAAAAAAATATGAAAAAAAGAATTCATTGGAATACTCATTAGTAAATTTGGATTTATTTTATTGTATCTGGAATATAAATAAAATCATCATTATAAGTTATTTAACATACTGTTTAACATTTTCTCTTACAATAGAAGAAGCACCGTAATTTTTTATTCCTTTCAACATGATTGGAAACTTATTTTTTGGTATGAGAACATTTATCTGTGAAAAAGTACTTCCCTCAACAACAGTTGGTTCGTCTGAACAGTATGCATTGGACAAAAGAAAATTTTTAATATCAGCTACCTTTGTGTTGGATATGTTGAACTTAACATCGAAGTATTGTCTGGCATTTATAGCACCGAAAAGTTGTTCAAATATCAACTGGGCCTTTTCATCCTTTACACCTTTACAGCTTGGGCCTGCATAAAGACCTGCACTAGATTCCATTATGGTCTCAAGTTCCTTTAGTCCTGCCTTCCTTAGGCTGTTTCCAGTCTGTGTATTGTCAACAATGAGATCTGCACCTTTTGCTATGTACACTTCTGTAGCACCATCAGAGTTAATGACTTGAACCATTTGATTGTTGCCGTCACGAAGTCCTCGCACCTGAACAAGAGGAATACTGTCTCCGAAGACCTCCTTATAACCAGTGTTGTTCATAAAAAACTGTCTGGTAAGATTTGGATATTCTGTATAGCATAATATTGGAGTTTTCCTGTTCTTATTAAACATGAAAAATTCTGTTAATGAATTGTATGGAGATTCCTTTGGCACGCCAACTATAAGCCTTGTCTGTCCATAGTTAAGGTCACCTATCTTCCTAATTAATTTTTCTTTGTAGTTAACAGATTCTTCCTGCACCCAATCTTCGCCGATTATTGCGAGGTCAAGAATTTGACGATTCAGTTCTACAGGAGCACTCTGGGGTCTTGTTAAAAATCCTTTAATCTCAGGATCGTTTATAATTACTATCTCATTGGACTCATGACCAGGTTCGTATCCTCTAACTTCGTAACCTGCATCAACAAATAATTGGTAAGTATTACCTCTATTGACATTATTTAAACTCCCTTTGGGGAGGCCTAGTACTATTTTGTTCATACTAATAAGCAAAGGACAATTATATAAAAATGTTTCGATATGCGGACAAATTATTTAGTTTTGTAGGTAATTTAAGCCATAATTTAGTAATATATTTATTCAAAATTTTATTATAATTTAAGATGAAGTTTAGTAACAGAATTTGTCTTAGATAATCGAGTAGAATGAAATTCGAAATATAATTCTTATTATAATATTAAAAAAATAAAAAAAATTTGAATATAAAACTTTGGAAATTATCAACTCTCAAGGCACTTTATCTTCCCATCAAACTCGTTGAACTTGTTGGCAAGACCCCGGAAGTAAGGAATGTAAACCTTGTAGAATGCCAGTCTGTCTGGATTGATATTGTTATTAAAAAGTTCCTGTTTTAATCCAGAAATTTTTTCCTTGGTCTTTGAGTACATTGGATTGTATGGATATTCTCCCATAATAATTCCATCAGCACCCATTTTAAAGGCATGGAGGATATGCTTAGGCATGATACGGTTCATTGATGGAATTTTAATTATTCTTATTGAGTTTGGGACGGATATCTTATTTATTCCTATGTTGTCTGCTGAAACATATCCAACAGAATCTAGAAATGCGATGATACGATTTTCGTGGGGTTTTTTATCCTGTAACATACCTGTAATCATGGCCATTATTTGTTCATCTGTCTGTCCCATTATTTCAATGGCATTATTTTTACATTCCCATAGACAGGCCCCGCAACCGGTACAAGATATGGGATCAACAGTTAATATCCCATCCTGGATGTAAGCTGCCTTGTACTTACAAACATCAATACATTTTTTGCACAATTTACATCTTGCTGAGTCAATGGATGCAACGAAGGGTTCTAATTCTACTCCACCATTGATCAGTTCGGAAACCTTCGATGCTGCTGCATTTGCTTGTACTATACTGTCTGTAATATCCTTAGGGCCCTGAGCTGTTCCGCAGACAAAAATCCCTTCCACTTCGGTTGCAACGGGTTTGATCTTGGAATGCTTCTCTTTTACAAATAGTTCCTCTGTCAATCCAACATCTAATATATCAGAAACATCAATTGTTCCTTCTGATGGTTCCATAGCTGTGGAAAGAACTACAAGATCCGTTTCTATTTCAAGTGGCTCTTTTGAAAGGGTATCCTCTAATCTGACTGTGAATATTCCATTTTTCTCTGCAATTTCTCCAGGTCTGCCCCTTATTAATCGTACTCCATTTGACTGTGCGTATTTAAAGTATTTTTCATACATTCCAGGAGTTCTCATATCATTGTAACAGATAATTACGTCTGTATCAGGGTAGTGCTGTTTTATTACATTTGCATGTTTTATGGCAACCATACAACATACTTTGGAACAGTACTTTCTCCCTCCTGGTTTTTCATCCCGGGAACCCACACACTGAACCATTACAACTCGTTCAGGAACTTTGTTGTTGGATGGTTTAAGAAGTTTACCCTTGGTTGGTCCGTTGACACCCATTATCCTTGCCAGTTCCATTTGTGTAACAATATCCTTGTGGCGACCATACAAATATTCTGGTCTTTTATCCATATCAAAGGTTTTATGACCAGTAGCTATTACAACAGAACCAACTGTCATTGGGATAATTTCTCCCTCCATTTCAAGGTCAATTGCATTCATCCTGCAGACATCTTGGCATTTTCCACATTTTTTACAATTTTCAAGGTCAATGGTGTATACATCAGGAACAGCTTGTGGAAATGGTTTGTAAATGGCCTTTCTGATTGTCATTTCTTCATTCCAAGAATCCTTAACTTCTACGGGACATACTTCTGCACAGTTTCCGCAGCTTATGCACCTATCTTCTCTTACCATTCTGGGTTTGGATTCTATTAAAAGATTGAAATTTCCTGATCTCCGTTCTGCTGATTTTAAAGTTGTGTTGGTTAATATACTAATGTTTTTGTGCTCCACTGCCTCGTTTACCAAAGGGTTTAAAAGGCACATTGCACATTCCTCTACAAGTTTCTCAGGTGAGAATAGTTTACCCACCTTAACCATTGCTCCTCCAATTGTAGGTTGTTCTTCAATAAGACAGGTTTTAATGCCTTGCCTTGCTAGTGAAAGCGATGCACTTATACCGGATATTCCTCCACCAATCACAGCTGCACTTCTAGTTGTTTTACGGAGTATGGGGTCAAGAGGTTGTGAATATTTAACCTTTTCAATTGATGCATTTACAAGTGATATTGCCTTTTCAGTTGCTGTTTCAATATCAGGGTTCACCCATGAACACTGCTCCCTAACATTGGCCATTTCAAGGAGGTAAGGATTTAATGGATTAACATAATTTTGAAATGTCTTTTCGTGGGTTATTGGTGAACATGCAGCAACAACTACCCTGTCAAGATTTTTTTGTATAATATTGTCCCTTATTATTTTCCTTCCATTGATGGAACATAGATTTTCAAATTCCTCAACCACTTCAGCATCCACCGATGATCTCAACCTTTCCATGTCTATTGTGTCTGAGATGTTACCACCACAGCGGCATAGAAAAACACCTATTTTAAGGTTTTTATGTTCAATATCTCTTGACAAAGCTTTGTTCATAGAATTCCTCCCAGGGGAGTTAGTTGAATGTAATTTTTAGGTAAATTAATGATTAAATATCAATTTTTAAGGGATTTTTCAACTTTAACATTCTCTTTCTGATCTTCAATATTGAACTGTTGCTTCAATCTTTTAAGAAGCGGTTCGATTGGGACTGTATGGGTCTGTATACCAAGAACTTTATAGGGATCTGCCCCTAAAGCTAGTGCAATGAACTGTGAGATGTTCAGGTGGAATATATTGAATTCTGTTTCGAGTTTCTTCTCTATATAGGGCTGATAACGGTCAAACTGCATCTGACAGTTAGGGCACATGTGCAGGAGTATTTCAACTTCATTTTCCTTCAAAACCTGAAGTTTCTCTGCTGTGATAGCTAAAGAAACTTCCTTATTTGTGAATCTCTGTCGAAATCCTGCTCCACAGGTAACCCTTTTATGATCGTACCACCCTATAGTTTCAACTCCAACTGCTGCTGCAAGACTGTCTATTAAATTAGGATCCCTAACACCTTCAATGGTATCGTTGTAGTGCACCTTACAGTAGTGGCATGCATGGTGGGTAGCGACCCTGAAACCTGAAAGATCTACTTTAACTAGACTGGAAATTTTGTCCCGTTTATTGAAAAAGATTTCAGCCACATGAAATATGTTTTTAACCGGATCCATATCATTGGTGTTGTACTCCATTTTTTCAAGATTGGAATCATCCAATATCTTGTTAACTTTATTTCTGGCTTCTTCATTCTGGTTTAAGATCTTTGCTGATTTTTTTAGTATGGCGTAACAAGTAGCGCACATTACAGCAATGTTTTTGTGTCCAGTTTCTGCTGCTATCTGGAAGTTTCTGGCAGCCAGTGCTGTTGTTGAAAGCTGGTCAAATAGATCGTAGTAGTGTCCGAGTCCTGTACAGCATGATTGTCTTTCATCAATGTAATATTCGACATCTATTCTGTCAAAGATGTAGGATGTGGATGATTCTATGCCAGGATATTCAACGTTTACTAGACAGCTTTTAAAGAGTAAAATATCTTTATCCGGTATAAATTTCATTTTTTACATCTCTTTATCCTTTTCAGCCTATTTTTAAATCCCGAATTATCTAGTATTGATTCAACTTCGTTAATGGCCTCTTCAGGTAGTATGTAACTTCCAAGACCGAGATCTGCACGAATATCTTCAATATTTAGTTTCAGATTCATATACTCTGGACCAACGTCCTTGACCATGACGTCGAAGAAGGTATTGGGTATTGATCCAACTCCCAGTTCCATGAAGCTGTCGCCGTAGGCAGCGAAAGATACAATTTTTTGGATTCCTTCTCCCTTATCTATGGACATTTGCCTTAATATTTGGTTTATCTCACTGGCATTGTTACCTGATGGACATATGCTGTTACATGTGTAGCATGAAAAACAGTTCCATATGTCTTCATCATCTATAACTGTTTCATCGTCTTCTAAAACCCTTCTGATCATATCCCTTGGATCATATTCTGTTTGACTTGCCCCTGGACAAACTGATGTGCACATACCGCACTGTACACACTTGTAGATACCAAGATCTGGTGATGCTTTTAAATCTTTTAAAACATCTTTAACAAGCTTTAATGAATTATCTTGGAGTTTAATAGTTTTCATGTTCCAATATACCTCGCGTAAATGGTTCTAGCCACTATTTCATCGTTGGTTCCCTTGATAATAGCCCTTCCATCACGGAATAATGATATTTCAGTTTCATCATTTTTGAAAAGCATTATGAAGTCTGTGCACTTCACTGTCCCCAGGTTTTCAAGCTTTTCCCCTATACTTTTTAATGATAACTCCTTTGGATCGGCTGGTGTTATCTGTATTGCATTTCTACCGCAGAGAGATGTTATAATTTCTTGTTCTTCAGAATCTAGGAATTCATAATTTTCATGACCACAGCATTCACATTTTTCATTTTTCTTAACCATAATACTATCAAAGGAGTGGTTCCATGTGTCGTATACTATTAAATTACTGTTGTTCGCTTCATCCTCATCATAAAATCCTAATAATATTTTTATAGCTTCTGTTGTTTCTATCGAACCCATTATAACAGTTATTGTATTAAGTACACCCATTGTATCACACGTTGGTAGTGATCCTGCCTTGGGGACACCAGGGTATAGGCATCTGATGCATGCCTTGTCAGGTAATATGTTCATGCTCATTCCAGATGTACCTATTGCACCTGTATATATCCATGGAATTCTATTTTTAACACAAACATCATTAATCAGCATCCTGGTCTGGATGTTATCTGTTCCATCTATTACCAGATCTGCTCCTGTTAAAAGTTCTTCAATGTTGGTATAGTTAACATCTTTGATAACGGGATAAACATCTATTTCAGAATTTATTGCACCGATCTTTTCGGAAGCTGCAACAGCTTTGGGTGTCCCAACATCATTTTCATCGAAAAGCATCTGCCTTTGGAGGTTGTTAAGCTCAACAAAATCCCTATCAATAATTGAAATTTTACCAACACCTGCACGAGCCAGATTATTTGCTGCTACAGTTCCAAGGGCTCCACATCCAACTATGGCTACGTTGCTATCTTGAAGTTTTTTCTGTCCTTCTTCTCCAATGTTCTGTAAGATTTCCTGCCTTGAATACCTGCTCTGCATGATGATCATTTCCTGAGTTTATTTTAAGTATAATTATTATGGTTAAATTACAATTTTTATTATTTTAAAGTTCTTCACATAAATAAGGACATAGATATTAACTATTAATTTCAAAGAATTTTTAATAAATAATTGGTTCAGTTAATTCTTGAGCAATGGTTTTTGAAAGTCTTTTTGAAAGGGCAATTATGGTTAGTATTGGTGGTCTTCCTGGTGCTTGAGGTATTACACTTGCGTCAGATATAAAAAGTCCTTTTACAGAAGTTTGGAGATTTTTATCAACCACTCTACCTATTGCTGCTGTTCCTCCAGGATGAGCACCCCTGATTGGTGTTGATGATATTGATAAAGATTCTACACCAATAGCCTTTAAAAGTTCAACAGATTTATTGTATCCTTCTTTCAATAAGTTTAAATCCCTTAAAGTAATTTTTTTTTCAATTGTTCCATTTTTATATATCTTTCCATTGGCTTCATCAGCTATTTTAACCATTACTCCCATAACATCACCGGGACCTGGATTAAAACCTTTTTCTTTTATTAATGGTATTAATTGATTTGAGAAATGTGGTGATAGAAAGTATGGACCGAATTCTGATTTAACCCCCATTGGAATTTCATTGTTGAGTTTCACATCCTTCAGATATCCTCCCACTGTAATAAACAGATCTGTGAAGAGGCCCTCCGAAAATCCATCAATAATTCCTGAATTCATTAGTATATTAGGAGTGTTTAAAGCTCCAGCAGCAACTACCACAATTTTCGAATGGTAATTAATAATTTCCCCATTTGGATCTGTACCTTCAACACCTTCCACCACTTTTTTATGATGAAGAACCTTTGTAACGGTGAAATCAGATATTATTTCAGTATTATTTTCTGTTTTCTTGATATCATTTATAAAATCATTTGCATCCCATTTAGCTCCCTTTGTACATCCAAATATACACAATCCACAGCTATCACACTTTTCAAAGTCAATGAATTTAGGCATTGGTTCCATGAAGTATCCGAGTTTCTCACCCTCTTCAACAACCATTCGTGTTGCAGGTCCCATCATCTCAGCTGGTAGTGATCCAACCTTTAGTTCTCTGCTGGCATCTAAAAGTTCTTCGAAGAGTTCTAGATCGTAACCTTTAAACTGGGCTGTTGCACTATTTTTATAACAGCTTGTACAAGCGTAACATGCATTTGCAAGGGATACTGGTGTTGTTCCACCAAATCCTTCGATATGCATTAGTTCTGCGGGATGATTCAAGAATTCGTACGTGTTATCATCGTCGGTAGAATCATCGATGGTATGAGATATTCTTGTATTTTTTATATAATTGACTGCAGTTCCATTGGGATGATCAACGCCTTTCTCCAGTACTAATATATTCAGACCTTTATTAGATAGTTCATGTGCAACAGTTGCTCCCCCTGCACCGGTTCCCACAATAATAACGTCGTAGATCATGGTTTTCACATTATAAATTTAATTAAATTTTAAGATAAATAAAAATTGTTTCAGATTTTTAGTAGTTAACAATTGTTATGTCCATGATTAATAAACCTATTGATTTTTTATTTTAATAGAAATTCAATGTTTAATAAATTAAAATTAAAAAGTTTAAATTATTTTATTGATTTGTCTTCGATTACAATATTCATATCCTTTAATCGACTTCTTATTTCATCAGAAAGTTCCCATTCCTTTTTTTCGCGCATTTTGTTTCTAACATCTTTTAATAGTTCAATTAAATCTTCTTCAAGATCATATTCCTTATTATGTTTCATTGAAAAATCAAATCCTAATATAAATCCAAATTCTATTATAAGGGCTTTTAATTTGGTTAGAGAGTTTTTAGAAATATTTAATTTGTTTATATCTCTATTTACATCTCTTATAAGATCAAAGATAGATGAAAAAGCAATAGGAGTGTTAAAATCATTGTCCATAGCATCGAAGAATTCTTCTCTCACTAAAATCAGTTTATCAATGTATTCTTGATCATTTTTCATTGATATCTTAGTATCTTCATCTAATAATTCGTCAATGGTTTCCATTAATTTGTAGATTCTTTTAAGCCCTTTGTGTGATTGATGGAGTATTTCTTGACTGAAGTCTATTGGACTTCTGTAATGTGTTGAAAGTACAAAGAACCTGAAAACTTCAGGGGAGTATTTCTGCAAAAGCTCGTTAATGGTTATGAAATTTCCAAGGGACTTGGACATTTTCTCGCCCTTAACATTCAGAAAGCCTGTATGCATCCAATATTGCACCATTGGTTTTTTACCTGAGGCTGCTTCCATCTGTGCTATTTCTGCCTCGTGGTGTGGGAAAATAAGGTCCAAACCCCCGCCATGTATATCGTACTGTGGTCCGAAGTAGGTTTCTGTTATGGCTGTATCTTCAATATGCCAGCCTGGTCTTCCTGTACCCCATGGTGAATCCCATAGCATTTCCTGATCGTCTGATTCTTTCTCCCTCTTTTTCCAAAGCGCAAAATCCCCATGATTCTTTTTTGAAGTGTCTGGATCTACTCTATGGACATTTAAATCTTCTAGATTACGGTTTGAAAGTTTACCAAAGTCTTCAAACTTGGATTCATCGAAGTAAACACCAGTATCTGTTTCGTAGGCATAATCTTTCATAACTAGTACTTCTATCTGTTTAATAATCTCTGGAATATGTTCTGTTGCCCTTGCATAGATGGTAACATTTTCAACTCCTAAAACCTTCATATCATGAAGGTATTTCTCTTCGTACCTTCTTGCAAGTTCTAAAGGTGATGATCCAAGTTCGGCTGCTCTTTTTAAGATTTTATCATCCAAGTCTGTGATGTTCTGCAAGTAAAAGACGGTAAACCCACTGTACTTCATGTACCTTGCAATAACATCGAAGGATATATACGTTCTTGCATGGCCTATGTGTGAGTGATCGTAAACAGTTGGACCGCAAACAAAGAGTTTTACCCTGTTTCCCTGTCGGGGTTTGAATATTTCCTTCCTGCGAGTCAAGGTGTTGTACAATTTTATCATTGATTCACTATCCCGGATATTGAGTCTTAAATATCATTAAGAAAAAATATATGTTTTCTGTGTTGTTGATAATATTTTTTTCAGATTAGTAAATATTACATTAAAATTTTTGGATTACAATTATAGCTTATAAAATTTAAATATAACTTTCTAATTAAATATAAATAAGAATGTAGGCCGAGATTGGGAATTGAACCCAAGTATCGTGGTTTGCAGCCACGCACCTAGCCGCTCGGTCATCTCGGCAAAAACTAACTTCAATTAGATTATTACTATAGCAATATCTAGATTAACAATTGTTATATAAATAGTTTTTGCATAACATCTAAGATCTCTGTACTTCAATTTAAAAAATTAATTCGAGGTAAAAATCAATTATGAAGAATAAGAGGTTATCATAGTAACCACTTATTCTTCTTTATTCAATTTTCTTACCTGCATTTGGGCCTGGCTGGATTGAATATATTTCTTCAATCTTCATTAGTACTGCTGCTTTAGGGGTGAGCTTTGTCATGGCATTTTGACCCCATTCTGTAACTATGTCAAAATACTTTCCAGACTCAAATATTTCAGTTGTTCCTTTAAACTGATACGGGCATTTAGTAGCATCTTTGGTAACCAAAGATATCCTGGGATTTTTTTCAAGGTTCTAGCGTGTTTTATTCATATAGTTATCCGCAATCAGGATGGTATCTTCATCTATAGGCCTAGCAAATCCTATAGGAACAACGTTGGGAATTCCATCGGGACTTGCCGTAGAAAGAAAAACAAGATCTTTTTCCAATGCATCGATCATTTCTTTAGTCATGCTCATTTTATCACCAAAGTTATATAACAATTGTTAAAATATAAATGTTATGGAATGTTAATTTCAAAGACTATCCTGTTTTAATATTTAATCGCACCGTTATACATGATTTTGAAATCAATTAATTCTTTAATTTTGATGGTTGGAAGTAAAAGTATAAATATAATAAAATTATAACAATTGTTATATTTTCATGTGGTACGTTATTTAATTATTATAACTCTACTATGGGTTTAAAATTGAAACACCACTCGAAAATTAGATCCGTTACCATATTATTGAATAATTTGAAATTCATATAAACCCTTGAATGGCTTTAATAGAATTTTAAAATGTAACACAGATATGGTCGTGTCTTAGGAATATTATTAAATAAAAAGGAGATAAGATAATGCCAGAAGAAAAAGAATCAATATTGAACAACTTGAAACATAAGTTAAACGGGAAAAAAGAAGAATCAATAGAAGAAAAAATTAAAGAATGGAATGGGCCAGGTTTAGCTACAATAGGACTACATGTAGGACAGGAAGAGCCAGATCCTACTACTGGATCTAGGGCAGTACCAATTTATCAGACATCATCGTATGTTTTCAAAGACACAGATCATGCCGCTAACCTTTTCGCCCTTGCAGAATTTGGTAATATATATACGAGAATTATGAATCCTACCAGCGATATCTTCGAAAGACGAATAGCGGCAATAGAAGGAGGAAATTCTGCATTAGCAGTAGGTTCAGGCCAAGCTGCAACCACATTTTCACTTTTGAACCTCAGTTTGCCAGGAGATGAAATATTATCTGCAGACAACCTATATGGTGGAACTTATCAACTTTTCAACTATACATTCCCCGAACTTGGTCGTAAAGTGAATTTTGTAAAATCTACAGATCTAAAGGCTATTGAAGATGGTATTACCAACAAAACCAAAGCAATTTTTGCAGAATCTATAGGTAACCCTAAGTTAGACGTACCTGATTATTCAAGTATTGCCGAAATTGCCCACGAAAATGATATTCCATTTGTTGTTGATAACACCACTGGTGTAGGCCTGGTTAAACCCATTGAACATGGAGCAGACATTACTGTATTATCTGCGACAAAATTCATAGGTGGACATGGTACTTCCATTGGTGGAGTAATTGTTGACTCAGGAAACTTTAACTGGGGTAACGGAAAATTTCCACAATATACCGAACCTGATCCAAGTTATCACGGATTGAACTACTGGGAAACCTTTGGGGACTTCCCAGACTTAGGTAACATTGCTTATATTATCAGAGCAAGAGTCAGGCTCCTACGTGATCTCGGATCTGCTTTAAGTCCATTTAACTCCTTCCTGTTCTTACAGGGACTGGAAACACTCGAATTAAGGGTACAAAAACACTCTAAAAATGCATTTATAGTAGCTGAATTCCTCAAGGATCATCCAGCTGTAAACTGGGTAAGTTATCCCGGACTTGAAGATGATCCTGCCCATGAGTTAGCTAAAAAATATTTGAAAGGAGGTTACAGTTCATTGATAGGATTTGGTATTAATGGTGGCCTGGAAGCTGGAAAACGTTTCATTGAAAATACCGAACTACTTTCACATTTGGCTAATATTGGAGACGCCAAAAGCCTTGTAATCCACCCAGCATCTACTACTCACCAACAGTTAACCAAAGAAGAACAGGAAACAACAGGTGTTACTGAAGATTTTATAAGGCTTTCAATAGGATTAGAAGATGTTGAGGATATCATAGCTGATATTGACCAAGCACTATCAAAATCTGGACATAGTTAAGATGATCTAATAAAATTATATAATTTAAAAGAAAAAGATAGTAGGTTAGGAATATGTATAAAGTTTTTATAAAATATTCGAATGAAAAAAGATTTAGTTGTTGACACCAGATTTAACAGATCTGGAATAATAATATTAGGGGATAATACAATGAAAAACGAATCAATCGGAATTGTAGAAACTAAGTTTCATTCGCTATCCGATGATTTGATCCTTGAAAGTGGAAAAAGGCTTAAAAACACCCAGATAGCATATGAAACCTATGGAAAACTTAA
>Ga0302164_10000162_pt1 | contig 24428 bp, 18 predicted proteins | sample I_Fen_E3_1_FD_193500 | JGI IMG/M metagenome (GOLD analysis project Ga0302164, IMG submission 193500) | Peat permafrost microbial communities from Stordalen Mire near Abisko, Sweden - I_Fen_E3_1 | ecosystem: Environmental > Terrestrial > Soil > Wetlands > Permafrost | place: Sweden: Abisko...
TTGATTCATGTAAGACTGGTTGTCCCAGAAAAGATATTCTTCAACCATCACTCCATCTTTCCAGATACCAACAGTACACATTGGCAGTGTAAATGATTTTCCTGTTGGCTTTATAAATTTCCCATTACCGATTGGCATTGGTGCAGTAAACGTTCCGGTCATAATACCTATTACGCAAGTCATGTTTCCTGAACCAAACCGGATCGGATGCTGTTTTATACTAGTATTTGGTGCATATACAAACATGGCTTTCAGATCAGCAATGTGTCTTTCAATACCCGTTGTGAAATGCCCGTCGGGCCAGTTTACTTTGATGTCTTTAGAATGACTTTCATGCAAGCGTGTCCACTGCTGATTAGTGAAAACTGTGTAATCCAGGGTGTCAAATGTTACAAGATTTTTTGCTATCATTTCATTACCAGCAGTGATTTCCTTTATCTGATTCCGTAGCGAGTCAATTTCTGACCGGCTGAGAGAATTTTTTCCACTGTTGCCTGTACAACATGTGATTGATGCCATTAATACAATCACTGATAGCATTAATGAAGATCTGATAATAATAGACTGTTTTGTCATTTTTTAATAATTTATATACAAAGGTGATTCCCTTTTGGTTTATTATTGTTACATAACTTTTTAAAGAAGTTACATTATTCACACCACAAGAGGCTTAAAGAGTTTTTGATATTTAACAGAGAAACTTAGTCTCTTCTTTTTATCTGAATTGTTTAAAATATTGTATTTCCCGTTCGTGTTTTTTTGCCTCTTCTATTGTCTCAAAGGTTCCTAGATTCACGCGTTTTTTTGTTTCAGGGTTTATTTTAATAGAATAAATGCGGTATTCACCGGATTTTAACTTTCGTATCATGATAATAATTTTTATTTTCCAATGTATCTTTTTCAATGTTGATTTTAAATCCTTTCATAATTATATTTATTTGTGTTAAAAAATATTGTTTCCCTTATTTAAAACAGATGTTTGAGCTTATTAAAGTGTTTAGAATTAAACTTATTTTTTATCATTCAGGGCTGTTAAAAGCAGCCTGGCTACTGCTTCTGATGAAGCAGGGTTCTGACCGGTGATTATTAGTCCATCTTCTTTAACATATGAACTCCAATTGTCTCCTTTGCTGTAATGTGCTCCCAGTTTTTTTAGTTCGTCTTCTAATAAAAATGGGACTACTTTAGTTAATTTAACTGCTTCTTCCTCAGTATCTGAAAAGCCAGTAACTTCCTTCCCCTTTACTAAAGGTTCACCATCGGGAGCCTTAACTTTAAGCAGTGCTGACGGTGCATGACAGACAAAAGCGACCGGCTTATTATTTTTATAAAAGTTTTCTATCAGGTTAATAGAAATTGCGTCCGTTGCCAGATCCCATAATGGTCCATGGCCTCCCGGATAAAAAACCGCAGCATAATCCGCCTCATTTACTTCACTTAGTTTTAGTGTATGAGCTACTTTATCTATTAAATCATAATCACTATAAAATCTTTTAGTGGCAGGCGTTTGAGAATCAGCAGATTCACTTTTTGGATCGACAGGTGGCTGTCCCCCTTTTGGCGAAGCTATGGTCAATTCTACTCCTGCATCAGCCAGGATATAATAGGGTGCTGCAAATTCTTCTATCCAGAAGCCGGTTTTTTCACCGGTACTTCCTAATTCACCATGAGAGGTCAACACTATTAATACTTTCATAATTAATATTTTTAGATTTTGACGATCATTTTGCCTTTATTTTTACCTTCAAAAAGGTCAATAAATGCTTGTGGGATATTCTCAAATCCGTTGACAATTGTTTCAGCATAAGTGAGCTTGCCTTCCTTCAGCCAAACCGTCAATTGCTTGATAGCTTCGGGGAATCTCGAGGAGAAATCACCAACAATAAACCCTCTCATCATAGCGCTTTTTGTTAAAAGAATCGTTTGAATTCGAGGTCCGACAGGTACATTAGTCTCATTGTAAAGTGATATTGCGCCACAAACAGGAAGTCTGGCATGTTTGTTAATGTTTGCCAAAACCGCATCTGATATTTCACCTCCGACATTGTCAAAATAAATATCAACTCCTCTCGGGCAGGCATTCCGGATTGCCAGATTCAGATCGGGAACAGTTTTATAATTGATAGCGCTATCAAATTTGAATTTTGTTTTAAGCAGCTTTGCCTTTTCATCCGAACCTGTTATACCTACTACCGTGCAACCCAGAATTTTTCCAATCTGACCCACCACACTCCCCACTGCTCCTGCGGCCCCTGATACTACAATTGTTTCACCTGCCTTAGGTGCTCCGATTTCAATTAACCCCAGATAAGCAGTAATGCCAGTCATTCCCAATATTCCAAGGTAAGACGATAATGCAGAAATATTCTGGTCGGCCTTTTTTAAACCTTTTCCATCTGAAACCTGGTATTCTTTCCATTCTAAGATTCCTGAAACAAAATCTCCTTTTTTAAATTCAGCATGAAATGAGTCTATAACTTGAGCAATTATCCTTGATTGTATCGGTTTACCTATTTCAAATGAGGGAGCATACGATTTGGAATCATTCATTCTGCCTCGTAAATACGGATCAACAGAAACGTATAATGTCTTTAATAAAACATCTCCGGCCATGGGAACCGGAATAGCTTCGCTGGAAAACTTAAAATCATCTAAAGCAGGTTTACCTACCGGTCTTTTATTTAACAGGATTACTTCATTCATATTTTTGGTTCAAAGTTGTTGTGACCAGAATCTTATTTTTAGATAACCACCATCAATTTCAATTGCAGTTCCTGTTATAAAAACTGTCTTATTTTCAAGTTATTTCATTTTGTTTTTGAATCGCTTAAGATATTTTAAAAAGCGTTTATAGAAAATCCGGAGCAGTTCGAAATAGAATAAACGCTCATATCAATCCGACATGCATTATTAAATATGTATGTCTTTGAGATAACTGAAAACCCCAAATACTTTGAGAAGCCATACAATAACTACCACCACAACAACAACGTTGAAGATGTTTTTTATTTTATGGTCCATTGGGATATAATTATTGACAAGCCATAGAAGAACGCCTGCAACAATAAGTACGACTAAAATAGTTAATAATGGCATAATTTTGATTTATTAGTATATTTCAAAGGTAATATGCCTGCATGCTGACAGCATTACATAACTATTGAAAAGAGTTACATTATTCACGCATTTTTGCATTTAGGAATCTAGTAAGTGCGCTTTATAAAATGTGATAATTATGTAACTTCTTTATGAATTTATATAACGCTTATCTTCCGTTATATGCATAAAATTGGGGCTTAAATAAAAAGCTATCCTTCGGGATAAATCAACAATTATATAAGACATAGTGTTTAAGTTAAATAGTTAACAGCTTTTTTGTAAAGTTTAGTAATACATGAAGATAAGGCCAGCAATAATTAACGAATCACTTCACCGGTTAAAATCCCATCTTTGGGAAAATGATCTTTCCCAAAAATATGCCGACGGAGAGCCACCTTTGAGCTCGGAATTATTCAGCACCGAACAGATGGAGCAGTATGGCAAAATTTTAGCAGGCTTACATATTCTGGGTCCGAAAGTTGATCCTGACCAGCAACTTCTCTCGCGTTTAGCTGAAAATGAGACCATACTTCTGGAGGTGCACGACCTTGTATCAGAAGCAGTGAAGGCCAATCGTCAGATTACACCGGCAGGTGAATGGTTGCTTGATAATTTTTATTTAATTGAAGAGCAGATTCGAACCGGAAGACGACATTTACCGAAGGGCTATAGTAAGGAATTGCCGCGGTTGCTAAATGGTTCGTCTGCCGGACTACCCCGTGTTTACGATATTGCAAAAGAAATTATATCCCATGGAGAGGGCCACGTCGATCCCGAAAACCTTCGTCGTTTTGTAACTGCATATCAAACTGTTACTACTTTAAAACTTGGTGAATTATGGGCCATTCCCATAATGTTGCGGTTAGCCCTGATTGAGAACCTGCGTCGCATTGCCGTGAGAGTAGCCGCCGGCAGAGTCGACAGAGACCTTGCTGATTCCTGGGCTGACAAGATGACTAAAATAGCAGAACAGGACCCAAAGAGCCTGATCCTGGTAATTGCTGATATGGCAAGGTCGAATCCTCCTATGTCAACACCATTTGTTTCGGAATTCGTCAGACGTTTGCAGGGACAAAGTCCGGCTTTGGCATTTCCACTGACATGGATTGAACAACGGCTTTCTGAATCAAATCAGACCATAGTTCAGTTAATTCAATATGGAAACCAGCAACAAGCTTCCGATCAGGTTTCTATAAGTAACAGCATAGGCAGCCTTCGTTTCCTGAGTGCTTTGGACTGGCGTGAATTCGTTGAATCCATGAGCCATGTAGAGCAAGTTCTGCATGATGACCCTGCTAAAGCTTATCTTTCAATGGATTTTAATACCCGTGACCATTACCGTCATGTTATAGAAAAGATTGCAAAAAAGTGTGACTTTTCTGAAATTGAAGTGGCACGTAAATCTATAGAACTTGCAAAGAACGCAGCTGAATTGAATGGACCGGAAGATCGTACAGCCCATGTAGGATATTGGCTTATAGGTAAAGGGCTGCCTCAATTAGAGGATCTTATAAAAATAAATAAAACTTTATCTTCGGTATGTAAAAAAGCGATTTTCCGGTTTCCGCTGTTTTTCTATCTGGGTTCAGTTATATTCCTGACGTTATTATTCAGTTGGAGTATACTGGAAAAAGCTCATGGCGATGGAATTGGCAGCTGGCATTTCTGGACCCTGGGTTTTCTACTTACTTTATGTACAAGTTACCTCTCGGTAGCTTTAGTGAACTGGCTGGTTACGATTTTTGTCAGACCTGATCCGTTGCCGCGTCTTGATTATTCAAAAGGAATACCACCGGAATCACGAACGTTGGTTGTAGTGCCTGCCATGCTTTTAAACACTCAGAATATTGAAGAATTGGCAGAAGCTTTAGAGGTCAGGTTTCTGGCAAATCAGGATAAAAACTTACATTTTGGGTTATTAACCGATTTTAAAGATTCAGCGCAGGAAAAATCAGAGGAAGATGACCAGCTTGTTCAGATAGTCAGTAAAAAAATCGAAGAACTAAACAAAAAATATCATGAAGAAAAGAATGATACTTTTTTTCTTTTCCATCGTCCTCGAAAATGGAATCCAAAGGACCGTATATGGATGGGTTGGGAACGAAAAAGGGGAAAACTGGCTGATCTGAATTCCTTGCTGCGCGGAGGCTCTGAAAATGCCTTTTCGGTGATCATTGGCAATACTGAATTATTAAGCAAAATAAAGTATGTCATTACACTTGATACTGATACCCAATTGGCTCGCGATTCCGCCCGGCAATTTATCGGGGCCATGTCGCATCCTCTTAACAAACCGAAGTACGATACAAAGAAACGCCGTGTAACAGAAGGCTACAGCATTCTTCAACCGAGGGTTGCCATCAGTCTGCCGGGTACCAATCAGTCAAAATATGCAATGCTCTTCGGAAGTGATGCAGGTATAGACCCGTATACCCGTGCCATATCCGATGTATACCAGGATCTGTTTGGAGAAGGATCATTTATAGGTAAGGGTATCTACGATGTTGATCTCTTTATACAAGCTCTCGAGGATCGGTTTCCGGAAAACCGGATTCTGAGTCATGATCTTCTGGAAGGTTGTTATGCACGCTCAGGATTGTTAAGCGATGTTCTGTTATTTGAAGAGTATCCTGCAAGTTACAAAACAGATGTAAGTCGCCGTTCGCGCTGGATAAGAGGCGATTGGCAATTGATCCCCTGGTTATTGCCAATTTTACCAAAGTTAAATGGTGCATCCCGGAAAAACCCTTTGTCTCTTTTATCGTGGTGGAAAATTCTGGATAACCTCAGGCGTAGTCTTATTCCATTTGCACTGACATTACTTTTGTTATTGGGCTGGACCATCTTATCATCGCCGTGGTTCTGGACTCTTGTGGTGATCGGAATAGTTTTGATTCCATCATTAATCCATTCTTTGGTTTACATCTTGCAAAAACCAGAGGAAGTTCTCTTTCGGGAACATCTTAAGGGATCAGGACAATCTACTGTAAGGCAATTATATCAATCGGTCTTTGTGCTTATAAGTCTTCCGTATGAAACATATTATAGTCTGAATGCTTTATTGCGAACATGCTGGAGATTGATTATCTCAAAAAGACGGCTTCTCGAATGGAACTCTGCAACAAAGGATGAATTCCATAGCAGATTTGAACTCATTGAATCTTTTCGAATTATGTGGGTATCTCCTTTCCTTGCAGGCCTTGCTTCAATCTGTCTTTCGATTTTCTTCCCAACAACACTTTTAATGGTATGGCCAATTACAGGACTCTGGTTTATTTTTCCGGTTATTGTCTGGTGGATTAGCAAACCTCTTGTCCCACATGCAGCAAAACTGACTGATATACAATACAGCTTTCTCAGGGAATTATCGCGTAAAACATGGTCCTTTTTTGAAACATTTGTTGGTCCTGATGATAACTGGTTACCCCCTGATAACTTTCAGGAGCATCCCATTTCGGTTATAGCCCACCGTACATCGCCCACAAATATAGGTCTCTCGCTTCTTGCAAATCTGTCAGCATATGATTTTGGCTATATTTTTACCGGTGAGCTTCTCAAACGGACTAATAATGCTTTCATTACAATGAATTCGCTTGAAAGATATCAGGGCCATTTCTTTAACTGGTATGATACACAATCTTTGAAACCGCTTAGACCTCTTTATATTTCATCGGTCGACAGCGGAAACCTTGCCGGTCACCTGTTAACACTTCGGCAGGGGCTTATATCCCTGCCCGATCAATTAATACTTGGACCACGGATTTTTGAAGGGATTGATGATACGTTACAAATTCTTATAAATAAGTCAGGGAAATCAATACCTGAGGAGATTGTCAAATTCAGGAGATATTTGAATGTAATTTTAGATGAACATCCTGATACACTTAGTTATCTGTTCAAATGTCTGGAAAAACTTTCCGCATCTTCTGCTGAAATTTTAGATACATTCACTTCCGACAGGGACAATCAATACAGACTTTGGGCAAATAATCTTTCACGGCAATGCAGGAGTGCCCTGGATGAATTAATATATCTGATTCCATGGATATTACTTCCGGTCTCTTCAGGAATACCGGACAAATATCCGGATATCGATTTGATTCCGACATTGGGTGAAATTGCCACCGGGAATCTGTTATCAATTGTGGTAGGTTCAGGGGATCAGAAAATGAATGATGAGGTCAGAAGTCTTCTCAAAAAAGCAATTGATAATGCAAAGGAAAGAATTGAACTTATTGAGGCACTTGTGGGCCAGTCAGGTGTGTTTGCAAATATGGAATATGGATTCCTTTATGATGTGTCGACTCATTTACAAACAGTAGGTTATAATGTGGATGACCGGCGACGCGATTCAAGTTATTATGATTTATTGGCATCAGAGGCAAGACTGTCGAGTTTTGTGGCTATTGCACAGGACCAGATACCACAGGAGAGTTGGTTTGCACTTGGACGTCTCCTTACAAATATCAATGGCGAACCAATTCTTCTTTCGTGGAGTGGTTCAATGTTCGAGTACCTGATGCCTCTTATAGTTATGCCTGAATATGAAAATAGTTTGCTTTACCAGAGTTGCAAATCAGCTGTAAAAAGACAAATCGAATATGGAAAATTAAGAGGTGTACCCTGGGGGATTTCAGAATCGGGATACAATAGTGTTGATGTCCGGCAAAATTATCAGTATCGTGCCTTTGGAGTACCGGGTCTTGGGCTTAAAAGAGGACTATCTGAAGACCTTGTTATAGCTCCTTATGCAACAGCGCTGGCTCTGATGGTTATGCCAGAGGAAGCTTGTGCTAATCTTGAGCGTCTTGTGGGTGAAGGGTTTATGGGTGAATTTGGCTTTTATGAGGCTATAGATTATACTACAGTACGCTTACCAAGAGGGCAGTCTAAGGCTGTCATAAGGTCTTTCATGGCTCATCATGAAGGCATGAGTTTTCTCTCTCTGGCTTATATCTTATTAGATCGGCGGATGCAAAAGAGGTTTGAGTCTAATCCTTTATTTCAGGCAACATTATTGTTGCTCCAGGAAAAGATACCAAGGGCCACAACATTCTTTTCACATACGTCCGGAGTTACAAATGTTCACCATGCGGCAAATAATCAGGAGGCGCCACTGCGTGTTTTTGATACACCTGATACACCATTTCCGGAAGTCAATTTATTGTCAAATGAAGGAAGATATAGGGTAATGATTACAAATTCCGGCGGTGGATACAGTCGTTGGAAAGATATTGCCGTGACTCGTTGGCGTGAAGACATTACTCAGGATAATTGGGGTGCTTTTTGTTATATACGTGATGCCGAAAATGGAAATTTCTGGTCAACTACCTATCAACCTACTCTCAGGAGGGCAGAAAAATATGAAGCGATTTTTTCAAAAGGGCGTGCGGAATTTCGCCGTCGTGACTTCGATATTGATACACATACAATAATAGTGGTCTCCCCGGAAGACGACATCGAATTGCGAAGGATCCATTTGACAAACCGCACCAGGGCAAAAAGGATTATAGATATTACCAGTTATGCGGAGGTAGTGCTGGCACCAAATGAAGATGATTTAGCACATCCTGCATTCAGTAATCTCTTTGTTCAGACAGAGATTATCTACCCCCGACAGGCAATTCTCTGCACCAGGAGACCCAGATCAATTGACGAACATTCACCATGGATGTTTCACCTTATGGCAGTGCATGGGGCTGAGATAAAGGATATTACTTATGAAACTGACCGGATGCAATTCATTGGACGCGGAAACACTCTTGTATCACCGTTTGCGATGACAAATGCCAGATCACTTTCAGGAAGCCAGGGTTCAGTTCTCGATCCTATAGTTGCCATTCAATATCAAATACTTCTGGAACCCGAGGGATCAGCCGTAATTGATATGGTTACCGGTATAGGTGAGACCCGCGAAGGAGTATTAACTCTTGTGGAAAAGTACCAGGATAAACAAATCGCAAACAGGGTTTTTGAACTTGCATGGACACACAGCCAGATAGTTTTGCGACAAATTAATGCGAAGGAATCCGATGCTCAATTGTTTGGCCGGCTAGCCAGTTCAATTATTTTTGCCAACTCATCACTGCGGGCAGACCCGGGTATCCTTATTAAAAACCGCCGTGGTCAATCGGGTTTGTGGGGGTATTCCATTTCAGGCGACCTACCCATCGTACTATTACAAATTGAAGATCCCTCCAATATAAATCTTGTACGTCAGCTCGTTCAGGCACATGCTTATTGGAGATTAAAAGGTCTGGCAGTCGATCTGGTAATATGGAACGAGGATAGGGCAGGTTACCGTCAGTTACTCCAGGAACAGATTATCGGACTGATTGCTGCCGGAATTGAAGCTAACATAATTGACCGGCCGGGAGGAATATTTGTACGCTCTGCTGACCAGATATCAATTGAGGACCGGATTCTTTTCCAGACTGTTGCCCGGGCAATTATCAGCGATAACAGGGGCGCTTTGGAAGATCAGATTAGCCGTCGCGGCTTTGGAGAGGTATCAGTTTCGCGTTTCAGGGCAACCCGTAATTACAAAGCCAATGCTCAACCAGAGATAGTATTACCCAGACCGGACCTGATTTATTATAACGGGATCGGAGGATTTACATCAGATGGACGGGAGTACGTAATTACAACATCGAAAGACAAGTCAACACCGGCGCCATGGGTAAATGTTTTGGCAAACAATGGATTCGGAACCGTTATTTCGGAGAATGGGATGGCATATACCTGGGCAGAAAATTCCCATGAGTATCGTCTGACTCCATGGCATAACGATCCTGTAACCGATTCGAGTGGAGAAACCATGTATATTCGTGACGAAGAGAACGGTCATTTCTGGTCGCCAACACCTTTCACCAACAGTGAATCAAAATTATACCTTAGCCGGCATGGATTCGGCTATAGCGTATTCGAACATAACGAAGGAGGCATAGTTACAGAACTTTGGGTATATGTTGCTGTAGATGCACCGGTAAAGTTTTCGGTGCTGAAAGTAAGGAACGAATCGGGACGATCGTGTAAATTATCCGTAACAAGCTACGTGGAATGGGTTTTGGGCGATTTGCGACACAAAACTGCAATGCATGTTAATACAAGTGTTGACATAAATAACAATGTGATATATGCTGCAAATCCCTATAATCCGGAGTTTTCACGGCGGGTTGCATTTCTTCAGACTGATGAAACCTCATGCTCCATTACCTGCGACCGTACCGAATTTATCGGACGTAACGGAACACTGAAAAACCCGGCTGCAATGTTGCATTCACGTCTCTCGGGGAAAAATGGAGTTGCTCTTGATCCTTGTGCAGCAATTCAGGTATATTTTGATCTTGCATCCGGACAGGGACGAGAAATAATATTCAGGCTTGGCACAGGAAAGAATTTGGAGGATGCAAACACCCTTATACAGCGGTTTCGCTTTTCAGCTCCTGCCTATACAGCTCTTGAAGCAGTGTGGCGGTACTGGAACAATACTCTTGGATCGGTACAAATAGAAACACCCGATCCATCAATAAATGTTCTTGCTAACGGATGGCTTTTATATCAGACTCTGGCATGCAGGGTCTGGGCACGAAGCGGATATTATCAATCGGGCGGTGCATACGGTTTTCGCGACCAGTTGCAGGATGTAATGGCCTTAATTCATGCCAGGCCGGATCTTCTCCGGGAGCATCTGCTTCTATTTGCGAGCCGGCAATTCGGCGAAGGAGATGTCCAGCACTGGTGGCATCCACCCGCAGGAAGAGGTGTTCGTACACATTGTTCCGATGATTACCTATGGTTACCTCTGGCTACATGCCGCTATGTATTATCTACCGGGGATACAGGGGTTCTGGATGAATCAATTCATTTTCTTGAAGGTCGCCTTGTAAACCCTGAAGACGATTCATATTACGATCTTCCTGCCCAGTCGGAAGAAAAAAGTTCATTATACGAACATTGTAAACGTTCTATCCTGCACGGGCTTAGATTTGGCGATAACGGGCTCCCTCTGATTGGTACCTGCGACTGGAATGATGGGATGAATAAGGTAGGGAACCTGGGCAAGGGAGAAAGCGTCTGGCTCGGCTTTTTCCTATTTGATGTTCTTACCAGATTTATCAAAGTTGCACAGTTAAAAGGTGACTCTGAATTTATTGAACTCTGCAGGAAAGAATCAAAAAAAATACAGCAGAATATTGAAAAAAACGGTTGGGATGGTGAATGGTACCGTCGGGCATATTTCGACAACGGACTTCCTCTTGGATCGGCATCTAACAATGAATGCCAGATTGATTCTATTTCTCAAAGCTGGTCAGTACTTTCAGGAGCAGCCGGCAAAGAACGCTCAATAACAGCAATGGATTCGTTCAATAAAAGACTTGTCCGGAGAGAATATTCGCTGGTCCAGTTATTAGACCCTCCTTTTGATAAATCAGATTTGAATCCAGGCTATATTAAAGGATATGTCCCCGGAGTACGGGAAAATGGAGGTCAGTATACACATGCAGCTATATGGGCAGCAATGGCATTCTCAAAATTGGAAGACAATAAAAATGCATGGGAAATTTTAACAATGATCAACCCGATTAATCACTCCAAATCTCCTGAAGAGGCTGCCAGGTATAAAGTTGAACCTTATGTAATTGCTGCTGATGTATATGCCTTATCGCCGCATATTGGCCGGGGTGGATGGACCTGGTATACAGGTTCGGCCGGCTGGATGTATCGCCTGATTGTGGAATCGTTACTCGGGTTAAGGCTGGAAACAGATAAATTATATATTGAACCTTGTATTCCTTCCGATTGGGTTACTTATAAGATTCTTTACAGATACAGGGAAACAATATACAGGATTACTTTAACTCAACTACATGGAGACAATAACAAACTAACCATAATACTTGATGGGGTTGAAAGTCAGAAAATGTTTATTCGACTTACTGACGATCGTAAGGAACATCTGGCAGAAGTAAAACTTTACAGGCGAAATTTATAAAGCCCGGATTCTGCAATTCTATTTTAGAATCAGAAAAACGGGCTTCAATATTGTGATACAACGTGTTCCTGTCCGAACTGACGGGATAGGACTAATTATTTTTTGCAAATTTGATCAGCTCTGCATTGAATTTCTCCTTTTCTTCCAGAAACAAACTGTGACCGCTATTCTCAAAGGCAACTATATGTGAATCTGCGATTCCGGCTTTCATCTGTAAGGCAAGATCAAATGAACATATTTTGTCTTTTTTGCCATGCATAATCACTGTAGGAATTTTTATTTTCGTCAGGTCACTTCTCAGGTCCGTATCGCGTAAAGCGATTAAACACTGGGCAGTTGCATAAGAAGAAGCGCTTAAACAAATTGAATTCAACCAACTGCCTATCCCTTCATTTAATGATTTTTCAGTCGCAGAGAATATTTTTGCAAAATCCGATAAAAGCTTTGGTCGGTCCTTCTGATTCAATTTAATAAGGTCATCAACAGCACTTATTGGAAGGTTGTACGGAAAATCTTCACGTTGTGTCCAGATCGGAGCCGCTGCGCCAAACAAAGCCAGCCCGGAGACGCGAGATTCATTAAATTCTGACACAAAACGAATCGCAATAGATCCCCCCATTGAAAAGCCACCTAAAACAGCATCTTTTATATCTAGTTTAGTAAGGATCTTTTTTATATCGGAAGCATGTATATCGTAATTATACTCTCTGTAAGGTTTATCGGATTTTCCAAAACCTCTTAGGGTGATACCAATTACTCGAAAATTATTATTTATAAGATCAGTGTATTGGTATTCATACATTTCATCACTTAACGGCCAACCGTGTATTAAAACAACTGGCCTGCCTTTGCCTGCATCTGTAATATGAAGATGTACATTTGGTTCTACTTCAATATATTCTGCCCTGGTAATTTCGGACATTAAATTATCGAGTACTTTTTCCATTGGTTTAAATGTTAAAACTCGTTGTTTATTAATTGGGATTCACCTCGCTTAATTCGGACAGATTTTTATTAACCGGCAAGCTTCCCACCATATAGAAATTAAGAACTTTACAGAACTCTTATGATCTATTAATTCCGAGAGGTTAAAGTCACCTATTTTTTCGGGACTAAATCCATACCGCATTTAGGGCATTTGCCCGGTTTATCCGATGTTACTTCAGGATGCATGGTGCAAGTGTAGGATATCAATCCTTCAGATTTATTTCCGGTAGCCCCGGCTTTAACTGTCTTCTTTACAAGATCCATCCCACACTCAGGACATTTACCAGGTTTATCCAACTTAACATTGGGATGCATTGTACAGGTATAGTATACAGAATCCTTCTGCATGTCCATATTTGTCTTTACCACCTGTTTTTTTTCAGTTTTTGTAGTGTCTTGTGCAAAAACCATTGTTCCGCTTATTAGTAAAGCGAGAAGTGTTGTAAAAATTTTCGTTTTCATTTATTGTAATTATTTAGTTATCATTCAGTTCCGCTGTTGCCCGGTCTTCAGGTCAGCTATTGCCTGAATGTGTTTATTTAAAATTAATAAAAGCTTTAAAATTTTATTATTATCATTTTTCCGGAATATGAATGTGATTTGCAAAAGGCAAAGATCGAACCTTTAATTCCAAAGAGTATTATATAATTTTTGTAAAAGATTACATTATTTACATAAGAGAGAAAAATTATTTGCACTTCAGGGCAATTGATTCGTAATCTGTAAAATATGTAACTTATAAACAAGATTATGCAACACTCAATTTATGAGATTTCTCAACTTTGCATCAGCTCTTGATCATCTGTTATTTAAGATAAAAATTCTATAATTCATGAATCAATCTACTTAATCATCAAAAACTCATTTCTCTATTTCTTGAATTAGAAACAGTTACTTAAAAAACAGAATTTTGGAAAACTTAACAGATAGTATAATAACTAAAGGGACAGAGGCAAACTTAAGCCTTCCTGTAAGTTCAATCGACATGGTGGTAGCCAGCGAAGCAGTTGATAATTTGATTTCCGAAGGGGGCGAAGGTTTTTATAATTATGTAAACAGGATCGGATTGGCAAATGACTCCAATCTTATTGTACTTTCTTCGCAACATAAATATTATTATGATTCCGAAGAAATAGACAAGGTGAGAACAGTTATTAACCTGAAAGAACTTAACCTTATAAAACAAATATCAAGTCTTCTGCATTCTCACCTGAGATTTCTACCTCTCAGATGTAATTTTGTCGGTTGCTTTGTTAATAATGAGAAGACTGATAGATATGCATTAAGAAAATCCTCATGTTACAATGAGAAAATAAAGAATAATGATAAAGTAGAATTAGGTATTATTTCACGCTTTCCATTTATAAACATGCTCTATAGCATAATGGATTCAAGAACAAACAAATACATGTCAGAGGGACTTGTAACTTCAATGCTCAGTGTTCATGGTTTTAAAGTAATTGACATGACAGAATTGAACGGACTTACTTATTTCCACTCTCAGAAAGTCAGTAAGATTTTTAATTAACAGAGATTCACACGAAAAATTCCAAATATTTTTTAGGTTGTTTAGTTGCGTTGAAGAAATTCTGCAACTATCGGGCTATTTATGTATTGTCCAGGTGTCTCTGTTGGAATCAAAATATCTAACCAATAGAAACACTCTGGTCATTTTATTATCTATAACGTTTATTGTAAGTTAAAGTAGTGTAATTGAATAGCGTCTAATGTTATCTTTTAGTTGGAATGATGAATAGCGGGATGGAAGTATGCCGTAAAACATTCTCTGTAACACTTCCCATGACCACATTTTCGAGCCATTTCCGGCTATGGGATCCTAAAACAATAAAATCTGCATGCAACTCTTTTGCTGTCTTTAGAATTGTATCAGCGAAATCTCCCTCTTTTATCATAGTCTGAATAGATTTATCACCTAGATGTTGTCGCGATTTGTCCAGAAAATGCATAGCTGCCTGTTTAAGTCCGTCAATACTATCGGGCTGCATTTGACTTAAGTCAATAAAACCATTAAATCCCATTATAGGAGAATATTCTGTTGAAGAATAATACACCGGATCCGATATTATGTGAAGTAAAGTAATTTCTGCCTTCATTGCCTTTGCCATAGAAAATCCGACTTCTGCTACTTTTTGTGCAGTTGGGTTGTAATCGAGGGCAATTAATACTTTTATTTTATCTGTTTTCATACTTGCTTTTATTGAAATGAAAATAAAAGGCAGATTTCATAATCGGCCTTTTATTAGATTGACTTAAAATACTCCAGTATCTGATTATAAGATTTTGAAATCCTTCAGATCTTTTGCGAGCTGAACCAGATCGCGATTGAATTCTGTCTTAAACGCAGTAAATTCTTTTTGTCCTAAAACTTTATAATCAGCCAATTCCTTTTTCAGGCTGTTGTTCTTATCTTCCAGGAGACTAAGCTTTTTCTGATCTGTAGCCTGTTCTTTGGAATTATTTTTTGTAATAGCTGCTCTCAGATCAGAAATGCTTTTCTCATTGTTTTTGAATTTTATTTCAGATTCCTTAGTAAGTTTTTGATATTCTGAAATAGAATCTTTTTGAGCCACTTTCAGTTCCTGTTTTGCTACAACTACATCTTTTTTTTCTTCCTTTAGATTTTTACGGGCTTTCACTGATTGTTTATCAGGTGCCTGTCCGAATGAAGTTGAAATTGTTCCTGCCATAAACGCCACTACAGCCAGGGATAAAATTAATTTTTTCATTTGATTCAATTTTAATGTAATTAATGGGATTAATAATTCATTCAACAAAGGTCCAACTCTTTACAATGATAAAGGTTACACAATTAAGGTAATAGATTACATCATTCACGTATAAAAGGTGCAACTGTTTAAAGGCTCAAAGGCTCAATGGCCAGGTTAGTTTAAGCAGACATCTCTTAACAGTAAGGAATTTCATTTTTCTATTATCTGTACATGACTATATCCGGCTTCCCGGTTTCAAAGTCACGAAAGCCGAAATCAGTTGTGCTGAATGAGTTTATCTTAAAAATATCCGATCCCTTCCCGGGAATTAACGGGTAAAAAGAAATTGATATCTGAAATGTATTAAAAACAAGGTTTTCATTTTTTATTAAAATTCCGAATCCTATCTGTGAATAAAGCTTCCGGTTTTTAAATCCTGATATTGCATCACCGAGCATACCAAATGAGCAAACAAGAAAAGGTCCGAAATTGAATCCGATAAAATTCCATGGAGCATATGATTGCGTTTGCAGCATAAACAGGAGTCGGTTAGTACCCGATAAGCCGGTACTGTTAAATCCATTAATACCACGACCATCATTGAGAGTTAAAGTATCATATGAGAACCTGTTTAAACCGATGGTGACCTGCGGTTTTATAAATTGCCTGAACTTCCATTTTCCGATTTCAAATAATCCTGTGAAATAATTTATACCGAGAGTTACTACACCCTGTTCTGAATGTGAGGCACGGAAAAAAGTTCCATATTCTATGTTGGTACTCAGGTATCCCCATTCATTATAGTTTCCAAAGGACAATCGCATTCCTAAATATGGCCGCCAGGCATTATCTCTTAACTGGTAACCTCCCGTAATTTCCAATACCTTTCCGACCGGGACATCTTCGGTAGTACCGAATTTAAATATATATTTATCCTGAACATATTTACGGGTAGAAATACCTATTCCGGCCAGATAAAAATTTTCGTTGGAATAAATATGCAAAGGGTCATTTATATCAGTGGGTTTTTCGAGGTAACGTATACGCAGAAATCGGGCAGAGAATATTAAGTTAGTTGCGAGTTCATCCTCTGTATCACCTTTGAAAATGGTAATTGCCTTGGCCCCCCAAAAATCCTGTGTTTTAAATTTTAAATTCAAAGGAACATATACCGGGGTCAGACCCACAAGAGAATCTCTTTTAACCTGGGTACTTATTGATATACCACCAGCCCATTTGGCATAGGGAGAATAAAACGGCCGGTCAAGAGCAAGGCTCCTTTTTATATTCCCATATCCGTCAACTTCATAATGTAAATTAGAATTAATGTAGGTGGTCAGAATATTAGGAATGAAATAATTAGTACGGAATGCACTGATCCCGGTACTAATATTTCTTGAGAGGACACTCTGAAACTCATGTCCGAGTCCTAAAAAGTTTTTATCTGTTATATCAATCTTTATCAGCGAAGTTGAAATTTCTATCTTAGGATTGATGCTCCAGATATCCAATTCGCGGATAAAAATATCAACAGAATCAGACTTCGCTCCCGATGAAACGACAAAAAAAGACACATCATGCACGAATTTCTGGGTACGGATTAAACGTTCTGATTCCCTGACAAAGAAAGAATTAAACGGTTCATTTTTCCTTATAAGAAGTAGATTTCTGATTGCTATTATCTGCGTTTTGATATGCAGACTATTGCCTGTGTGGGTTAGAAAGTTTTGTGTTAAACGGGTTGTGTCAGTTACTGAATTTCCAAATGGATCGAGGGTAACAATATTGATATTTCTTATAATCTTCCCCTGAAAGGTACTGTATGGTTTCTGTATCAGCTTTTTATAAACTTTCTTTTTGGCTCCTTTTTTTGATATTATAGCGATAGGTTTGAAAATTAACCTGTACATGAAGGTATTGAACTTGTTTCGCTTCGAATAGGTCTCAATATCCTTATAGAGATGCGTGGTATCTGATTTAACAGTAGTTTGCTGTGCTAAAGCAGATCCAGTTAAAAACGCTGGAACAAAAAACAGTATAAGAATCCTTCTGAGCCACATCTGAAATCATTCTTTTTGACAATTCTCCGACCATTCAGTTATTTTTTCTTTTTATCACTTTCTTTTATTATATCTGCTTTCTTTAAAGCAGAATCAGCCTTTATTTTTTCGGCTGCTTTTTCTTTCCTTTTAAAATAACCTCTGAAAAGGAAATTTTCTTTTGCAGCATGCATATTTTCATCCAGCCCCTTACTGCTCTTTTTAAGATTAACGATGGTCTGATTAATATTCTCTGCAATTGTTGAATCCTGGATAAATCTTCCGAGAGTTCCGTTTCCACTGTTCACCTTGGTCATTATCTCTGCCAGTTGAAGTGAAACAATAGCGGCATTATCGGCGGTTACCTGGAGGCTTGCCATAATTGCGTCAGGTTCAACGGGTTCTTTTGATGTAATTTGTTGGCCGTCTTTCGCTAAAGCAGCATTGGAACTGCCCTGGGTAATGATTAAAATACGATCGCCGATAAGACCTGCTGAACCGATAGCTGCTTCACAGTCTTCTTTTATAAACTTCTGAACATTTTTTTGAATCAACATGTCAACCTGAACAGTTGAATCATTAATGATCTTAATATTGTCAACTGTACCGACATTGATTCCTGAAAAACGGATGTTATTACCAACCTGCAATCCGCTTACATTATAAAAAGTTGTAGTAAGTTTATATACAGGAACGAACAGATTTTTCTGTCTTCCTATTATAAAAACAGCGACTATAAAAATCATCAATCCGCCTGCTATAAACAAGCCTAACCGTACTTTGAATTTAGTTGTGTGCTTTTCCATTTATTATGGTTTTAAATCTGATATCTGTTAATTAATTATTTAAAGAATGATCTGATTAATGTATCAGACGAATTCTCAAATTCCTTCAATTCCCCGTTCTTATAAACTTCACCTTCATTCAGCATGATAACACGATTTGCCGTATTACGCGCGCATTCTATATCGTGTGTGATAATGAGGGAAGAAGTTTTGTATTTTTTCTGAACTTCGTTGATGAGTGAACTTATCTCATCTGAGGTTGCAGGATCAAGACCCGTTGTCGGTTCATCATATAAAATTATCATTGGATCAACAACAATTGTTCGCGCAAGACTGATACGTTTACGCATTCCGCCTGACAACTGGGATGGCATTTTGTTAAGGGCATCAGATAAGCCGACATTTTCCAGTGCTTCATTTATCTTTTCATTAATTTCTTTTTGAGATAGCCCCTTTTTTATTCGCTTCAGTGGAAATTCAAGGTTCTGTCTAACAGTCATTGAATCGTACAATGCACCACTCTGAAAAAGGAAACCAATTTTCTTTCGCAACTCTCCTAAACTTTCAATACTTAATGTACTCACATCTTCACCCAGCACATTAATTGTTCCGGAATCAGGATCAAACAACCTGACAATACATTTTATCAGGACAGATTTTCCTGAGCCGGATTTCCCGAGAACTGCCAGGTTTTCTCCTTTAAAAAGCTGCAATGACACATTCTTTAAGACTTCCTGCGCACCAAATCCTTTCCTGAGGTTATTTATTTCAATAACGTGGTCACTACCTTTAGTCTTTGTAGGAATTTTAGCTTTTGGCAGGATAGGATCCATCTTTTTTCAATTTTTCAAATATTTAAAAATCATATTATAGTAAATCTGTAATCTGTACGGCAATCAGATCAACAATAATCACAAGCAAAGAAGATAATACTACAGCCGAATTTGCAGCAATACCTACGCTCTCTGTTCCGCGTCCTGCAGTATATCCTTTATAACATCCAACCAGACCTATCACAGCCCCGAAAAAGAATGTTTTAACAACTGCCGGCAGCAGATCTATAAACTCAAGATGACTGAAAGCCTGTGAGCAAAACAAAACAAAGGTTACATCTCCTTTAATATTTGTTCCAGCCCAGCACCCAAATAAACCGAGAGTGTCAGCGTACAATACTAAAACCGGGATCATCAATGTCGCTGCCAATACTCTCGTGACAACTAAAAATTTCATGGGATTGGTGGAGGATACCTCCATTGCATCAATCTGTTCTGTAACTTTCATTGAACCTAACTCAGCGCCCATACCGGAGCCTATTTTGCCGGCGCAAATCAATGCTGTTATAACCGGCCCCATTTCTCTGATTAGTGATACTGCCACCATTCCCGGAAGGAGGGAAACTGCTCCGAAATGAACCAGTGATGGCCGTGCCTGAATTGTAAGCACCAATCCCATAATAAATCCGGTAACTGAAATTAGTGGTAATGATTTATAGCCAATCTGAAAAACCTGACGTAAAAACTCTCTGAATTCAAAATCGCGCGAAAAAGTCTCTTTAACCGTACGTGAAAGGAATAAAAAGAAATCAGCGAAATCTGTTAATAAGTTGTGAGCATCAGCTGTTTTAGCTATTGCTTTTTCGCTTAGCTTAATGGATTGCTCCCTTGCAATGTTTTTTACCTTAATAACAGGATGTATTTTTTCCATATCAATATTTTATATCATCCAGGTCTGCGTGATTTTACATGTACTGATAATGTGGCCTGTAAAAACATAAGAATTAGTCCGTTCTTGCAGATTCAGATATATCATCTTTTTGTCGAAATACGTTTTGATCATAGTGAGGAGTACTTGAAATTTTAAAAGTCACCGATTAACGAATGGCGGTAAACGATGACTTTCAGAACAAAATCTATAATCAGAGAGCTGCAATAATATTATGCAATTCTTTTTTTGTTTTGCCCAACTTCTTTTGAAGTTTTCCGAACATCTCTTCTTTCCTGCCTTCTTCAAACATTAAATCATTGTCGGTTAAGACTGCAAATTTCTGTTTGAGTCTCCCTTTTTGTTCATTCCAGTTACCTTTTAATTCAGTTGTATTTTTCATTTTGTTTATAGTTAATTATTAAACACAATGTTAAATTGATACGATAATGTTAATCAGTTCTAGTTTTGATTTTCCAAGCTTATAGCCCAGCATTTCAATCATCTCCTTTTCCTTACCTTCGTTGTAATGCAAATCTTCGTCAGTAATGACCGGAAATTTTTCTTTGAGTTTCTCTTTTTTCTTATCCCAGAAGCCTATTACATTAGTATTCATGACGTTTAATTTAAGGTAAACTAATATTCAAGACTATTTATATTATTCATTTTTCTTTATCTCATCAGCATTATTGGACTTCCCCTGCTGATCTTTTTTGTCATTTGCTGAGGATTTAGCCGTATTCGATTGCCTTTCCCTACCGGTTTTCTGTGATGGATTTGTATTTATGGCCCTTCCATTATTCTGCTGGAGTCCTTTTTTTACATTCTGAGACGGATTGGCATTCTCTGTTTTTCTGTTCGCAGACTGTTCTTCCTTTCTGACATTCTGAGGGGGAGTTGCATTTAATGTCTTTACATTATCTGGTTGCTGATCTCTTTTCACATTCTGAGATGCAGTCGTATTTAAAGTCTTTACATTATTTGGTTGCTGGTCTCTTTTAACATTCTGGGAAGGAACAGTGGTCTTCGTCCTTAAATTAGAAGACTGGTTCGCTGTTTTTAAATTCTGAGAAGGAGGTGATTTCTGTGGCAAGGTCTTTACATTATTTACACTTCTCTGAGGATTAGCTGTTTTTGGTTGCCCATCAGTTTTGGTACTGTTTTTGGAATTTGAATTTCCCTGTTGATTTGTCAAATTCCTTTCCGACGGCTGTTTCACATCTTTCAGGTTAACTATTCTGGAAGGGGCAGGTGCCTTTTCCTTGTTGTTGTTCTTTATAACTTCCGGCCTGTATATCATTAAATGGCCATTACTCATACTTTGTCCCGGTTTATTGTTTTCCTGAATAGCTACAGGATTGACCTTTCTACCTGTGACTTTAATAAAATCTGCCCTTGCGGGCCCTGTTGCGTATGTAGTATGTCTTCTGCTGTCGGTATATGTGCTATTAATCACTGATGAGCGCATGATAATACGGTTCTGATCTGTTCTGCTGATATAATAATGATTGATGTCAGATCGGTCAATATCCCTGTCTTTTACAAAGATCCAGTGATCGTCGTGACTATCATATGCCCTGCCAAAGCTGGCGGAGAGAGTAATACCGGGTTCCATCGGTGCCCATCCATAATAGCCCTCAGCTCTTCTCCATGAGACCCATGCGGGACCCCATTCATTACCGGGAATCCATAACCAGCCATAATATTGATCGTAATCCCAGCGGCCATAATGAAAAGGCGCCCATCCCCAACTATAATCCGACATCCATGTCCAGCCATAGTCCGTAAGGATCCAATGACCCTCAGTCGAATAAGGTACAAAATCAGATCCCGCATCAGGAATCCATACATAGCCGTAATTTGGATAATTTACCCATTCTCCATATGGGCTTAACTGATCATAGAAAACCTGGAAACTTACATCAGCCTGCTGAGCTGATGCCTGTTTTGTACAGATTACAGATGAAATAATCATCGTAAGAACTAATATTAAAACCTTAATGTTTGATCTCATAGCTATGCTGTAAAAATTTTCAAAAAGCGAATTTTAAGTAATGATCCCTTACTTTTAAAGAGCCTTCATTAATCATAACAAAATTATAGATTTGACCTGCCGGAAGTGTTACATAACTTTTGAAAAGTTTTACATAATTCACACCTGATATGAGCGACTGACAACGATTGCAGATGCACTATTCCTTTTACTTTACAGCTGATTCTTTAGAAACACCCTGCTTTGATAACCTATTAGAGTGTTATTATTATGTGGAGCAGCTCTTGAATAGTCTTCCCAAGCTTACTGCCAAGCTTTTCTATCATTTCATTTTCTTTTCCTTCGGGAAAACGCAAATCATGATCAGTGATTATTGGAAATTTTGTTTTAAGCTTTTCTTTTTTCCCGTTCCAGAATCCAATTACATTATTTTTCATTTGTGAGATTTAAGAATGAGATTAAGAATTAATAAATGTAAAATTATGCGTCAGGCTCAAAATATTAGTTATATAATTCTATAATAATTTTGCATAATTCACACATTTACAGGTGTTCCATCTGCCGTTAATTAGACTCTGCCGGTATAAAATACAACGTGCTTAGTATAATAAACAGGTGAGAATAAATAATGTTTCTTTGAGCTTAATGAATATAATTAAGGGTACAGGTCAGTTGGGTGGTTGAGATCCCTTACTATTATTCATATTACCAGGGAAACAAGGTTTCATTTTGGGTTTGATAACTTCACAAGACAAAATTCGACGGATAAATTGTTGAATATTAAATTTTTAAGTTTCAGTTATTTGTTTTGAATAAGATTATTAGTTTTGTACACAACGGACAGAAAAGCCACAGGCTTTATCATCACTTCCCTGTCCTAATTGCATATCGTTATAATTTAAAAACCAATCCCATAGCCCGGCATCTGGCTGCGATGAGATTTCAACAGCAGAGTACCATATACCGGTTTTCCCAATGTTACTAAATGATCCGTCAAAACTTCTTAATCCACCAGGATAACCACTAAAGCCGGAACTGTTATTGGTAGTTTCCTGGTTCTTTCCGACAGCTCCTATCACTTCCTCGGGGCCACGTGGTACCTGGACATATGAATAATTATCCCATCCTGATGTTGAGGCTATCGACTTTGCTATTGCATTACTATTTGTGCCAAAAGCATAACCATTTGTCGATAGGAAATCTCTTAATGAAGTCCATTCTGCATCAGTAGATATGTGCCAACCTTCAGGACATACATCTCCTGCTTTTATTGCATAGCCATTATACAGGGCACCGTAAGGATTTTTATATTTTGCATCATTATTTTTATACCAGCAATATGCCGGGGAAATAAGTCTGCTCCAGGATGCACTGTCGGCAATCAAGGGTAGAAATGTACCACTGTTGTATTTTGTAGTTTTGAGATTTTCTTCTGACCATAGTCTGCCATCAATCTCAACTGTATGATAATTATTGCCATCGCTGTCTATACATTCTTTAATGTCAAATACTATAGTTTTGGTCATGTCCGGTACATCAGTTAAGACCGTCTGGTAATCTCCTGACACAGCTGTAAATTTCAACCTGTTACCTGATGAATAAAGCATCTCTTTTATTGACCCATCATTTCCATTGAGTGATGATTTAAAATCCTTTTCCGGAATTTTCTTATCACTGATGCTGCCAGTTATCTTCTCTATGCTTATCGTACCTGTTGAGTTGCCATTACTAATTAATTTGCATGATAGTTGGTAGTGAGTACCTCTTATACTGACTATATAAATACCTTTTACTGTTTGGCCCGATAATTTATACATCTGCAAAGAGTTATCTACATAGTCTTTTCTGTGAGCTATCACCATTCCTGACAGATCAACGATGGTTATTACAGCATCACCAGCCAATGGAGGGAAGATATCTATCTGTGCATGATCTGCCATTGGGTTTGGATAGATCTTTATACCTGATGATGGCAAATTATTATCAACTATTCCTGTTAGGTCTAAATTGCCCTTAAGATTCAGCACGTCTGAACCATTTATTGTCAATGACTCTCCTGTTGTCAGGTTATCAACCTTTACGATATCTAAAGGTGTGTTT
>Ga0302164_10000166_pt1 | contig 24023 bp, 15 predicted proteins | sample I_Fen_E3_1_FD_193500 | JGI IMG/M metagenome (GOLD analysis project Ga0302164, IMG submission 193500) | Peat permafrost microbial communities from Stordalen Mire near Abisko, Sweden - I_Fen_E3_1 | ecosystem: Environmental > Terrestrial > Soil > Wetlands > Permafrost | place: Sweden: Abisko...
AGCCTGACCAGGTCCTCTTGTTCAATAGTAATTGCCTGCCTGTCAACATCTTCACGACCGTCACTGGCAACATGGTTTTGTCCCCAGCCCAATCCATAGCTTAATGGATGGTTACCTATACATACAATAGCAACATCACTTTCTTTTGCGGCAATAACTGCTGAATCAGCTTTGTTACCGGTTGCAAACCTGATTATAACATTCTTGCCGGCTGCATTTTTTATGCCCTGTAAAATACTTACCCTGTAAGGGGGTGTCCCCGAGTACCAGTCTGAAATGACTGAATTTGCTGAAGGGCCAATCACAGCAATTGATTTTATCTTTTCTTTAAAAAGAGGGAGGAACTGATTTTCATTCTTCAAAAGGACGATTGATTTTTCAGTGGCCTTCCTGACCAGGTCTCTTGCCTCCTGTTTTGTCCATGGAGCAATAGTATCTTCAATTCCTATCTCTGAATAAGGATTTTGTGGCGAATTATCCAATAAACCCAACTTAAGCAGTACTCTGAAATTTCCATAAATTGCTTCTTCAATATCCTTCTCAGTAATTAACCCTTTGTCAATTGCTTCTTTAACCGAAGGCCTGTAATCATCCAGAAACATTGTTATTCCGGCCTTGATACATTCGGCGGCAGCAACAGGCAACGAAGGAAAATATGCATGTGTGGTTAACAGTTGCTTAAAAGCACCTCCATCAGTTGAAATTATGCCTCTTAATCCCCAGTCCTTCATTGTCACGTTGCGCAATACAGGACTGACCGTACATGGAATACCGTTATACTTATTGTAAGCAGCCATAAAAGCCTGAGATCCGCCTTCTGTTACACCTTTGTAAAATCCATAGGAATAATATTCACGGAACAGCCTTTCATCGAAATCAGAGCTATTAAATACCCTGTTATTTTCATTACTGTTTGCAAGAAAGTGCTTCATTAGTGATGCCGTTTTCCAGTAAACCGGGTTATTGCCCTGAAGCCCTTTCACATAAGCAGTTACAAGTGCTCCAGTCAGGAAGGGATCCTCACCGTAACACTCCTCTGTTCTTCCCCATCTGATGTCTCTGCCAAGGTCGGCATTTGGTGCAAAAACTATAAGTCCGGAAATTCCGAAATTTTTATTCTGAGCAAGATACCTTGCCTCAGTAGCTTCCCATTCGGCCACTTTTTGAATCATCTCAGGATCCCACATTTCAGCAAGACCTATCGCCTGGGGAAAGGTTGTGGTTGGGGATGCTTTAGCACCTTTCATGGCCCAATTAGCCGGACCACTGTATGCCAGACCATGAAGTCCCTCAACAGTATGCGTACCTTTTATACCGAGCCGGGGAACAGAAATACGGGTAGAGAGGCAATTGATTTTTTCATCAATTGTCATTAATGTGATCAGGTTCCTGATACGTTCATCCTCAGAAAGACGGACATTCTGAAATGGATAGGTTTGTGCGTGGATAAGTAAATGAACAAAAACCAGACTGGTACATAAAATTGCTTTTCTCATATTTGTAAAAATTTCAACATCTTTTCAATACTTCCAATGACTCTAATTTACATAATTTAAAGTACATCCAACCAATTGACGTATGTGATGCTCCCTTTTCTCCAATACGGGAGGGATTTGGGTGTAAATAACCGATTTTATTTAACCTTTATAATCTTATTAAAGGAAACCATCTCACCTTCAGATGTAATTCCCTGAATATTAATTATATAATCTGATTTATTATCAGAACTCCAGAATTCAACTCTTGCGGTACCATCTTTACCCGGCTTAACTGAAGGATTCCAGTAGAGCGTATTTCTGTAATCGGGAATCCGGTTCTTGCTGATATCAACAGACGAATAATCAGGAGAAATGAAAGATCTGACAGGTTCTGTTACTCTGTAGGATAGTCTGATCATATAGTCGGGAATAGAAATATTACTTAGATCAGCTGCATTGGTAATTACATTTACAATACCAGGAAAGAAATATTTACCAACTAAATATTTTTCCCTTATTACATCAATTTTCTCAACAATTTCGGGATCAAGATTTGCTATTAATGAAGCGTCCTTTATCATGACGCCATCTATCATTAAACATGGTGATATAACAACCAGATCGTCTCCTATATGATAAGTAATTGACACATCGTAAGTTGATTTTTTCTTTTTCATGGAAACTCCAGGTAAAAGCTCAAAAAAGATCTCGCTCATAACCGGCAGATTTATGTAATTCGCAAGAATTAATTCAATATCAGGTTTACCATAAAATCTCAATGGTTTTATCGGCATACAGATTGGATTCAACACATCTCCAATTGCAGAAATTCCATAAATTTTCTGCACCTGGTGATTCACACTAAGTTTTGATATATAAGAAGGAATAGGTCTGAATGTTGAATCAACCGATTCTTCAGACTTAAAGTATTGATCAGAAAACGATGATTCAATCATAATTTTTTGATTTTTACTGACATCATCCGTCGTCAGTATTAAATCTTTAAGCCCTTCATCAATATGAATATTAAACCTGAAATTTCCTTCGCTATCTGTCGTGGTATACTGAAATACGGCCTCTTTACCGGGGGTACACATCAAAAGTAGTTCGTCAGAATGAGCCGGTAGCTGATCACTTGTCAAAAGTCTTCCCAAAAAATGATGCTCCTCATTTTCAACCTGGTACTTAAAATGGGGCAAATCTCCGGAAAGTATCTTTGGCCAGTCTATCCATTTGCTTCTGACATTTAAGAGCATACTATCCATGACTTGAGGAACATGCACATTGACTTTTCCATTTTTTATTGCATTTCTTACTGCCAGCCCATACTCTGTTCCAAATACCAGATAATCATCCATGTCTGTAACTTCAACATCAGTTGTAGCGGGTGCAACTGATATGCTCAGGTTCGCAGACTTCAAATCAGATAATTCCATATGTCCAAGCTCAATATCGAGCCCGATCTTATCTCTTAGCTTACAACTATCTGCAGAATGAAGTGAGAATAAACCGTTTTCTTTTAACGGAGTATAAATATATCTTTCGCCCGATGGTTCTCCTTTGGAATTAAATATTGTTATCTGATTTATACCTGAGCTCAGCAAAGCTTTTGGGATTTTTATAGTTGTTGTTTCTTCAGTAATCTTTTCACTGCTTACGAAATTTATGTTTCCATGTGTCTGAATAAAAATGTAAAAAAGGTTATTGTTTTTGGACCTGAATTCATTATCAGCTGTAACAAACATTTCAAGGGTATCCTTTCCTGAATTATTTACTCTGAGGATTATTCCGGTGTTATTAATCTCTTTTAATACAGGCTTATTGCCTCCTGTTTCGATAATATTGACTCCGTTTAAGGTTCCTTTAGAGGCTTTATTGCTTAAGGTATTATATATTTTAATGTCCTTCATAAAGCAATTATCAGGGAGGAAATTTTTCATCCAGCTGGTATATGCCCTGATTTTATAGGAACCCGCACTCAGCGTGTCAGGTAATACTATTTGTCCGGGACCATAACCTTCATCGATCAGGATTCTTTTTTGTACAACTGGTCTGTTTACTGCATTTAAAAGTTCCAAATATACAATTCTGCTTCTCGATGAGGGCTTAAGATTTTGCCTGTCAATTAAATAGATATTAAACCACAATACTTCCCCGGAAATATATTCATTTCGGTCGGAATGAATAAATATCTCTTCCCGCGGGACAGATGTACAGTATTTAGAAAACCTTTGACTAAGATAATCTGTCATATTTACCGGAATCTGACCACAAATGACTTGCAGAAACAGGAGTTGTATCATTATCAGAACCGCAGTTTTAAATCTACTTATCATTAAAAATACTTTCTATGAAATTTTTTATTTATCATCTACCCAGTAACCGGGTTTTACCGTTGTACCTCTTACAGTACAATCCGCGCATCCTTTATTATCCGTTAAAACTTTATATGGAGGTATATGATATTGACCATCATCAAGTATCCATAAAGATATGCCCAGCCCCTGAACATCTATATAAGGAATAGTATCTGTGATACAATTATTATAATGATCAATAATGCCTTCAAAATTGTCTTTAATGTAAATTCTTTTGGATGACTTTGCAGAAACGCTGAAATAACCTAAAACCTTTTCGTCCGGCTTCTCAATACACTCGATATTACTTGGGATTGAGGAAGGAATTATATCATACAGTCCTCCTACCTGTGCAGTTATATTCTGTAATCTCTCCCAGTAGTTATATTCATCCTCATTCATCGAATATTGATTCACTATAATGCTGTATTTTCTTTTCAGCCTGTCGGTTTCGTTCGAAATATAATTTATTGGAAAACGTTCTATCCTGGAATCAGTAAATGCAGCTGTACTTTTTATGTTAATGTTATGAGAATTCTCAGTTATCCAGCAGGTCTGGTTCTCAACCGGAAAAAGAAGTCTTAGTATCCATGTTTCTGTAAAATTCCATCTGTAGAACCTGCAGGTTTTATCCGGATCGTTGGTATCAAGATAAATCTGGCAACCATTCACACCCCTGAACTTATCAATTGCCGGCTCAATAACAGTTTTTTCATAATAAAGGCTGTCGATCGGAGGTACAGGCTTCATCTCAATTGGATATGATTCGTAGTTAAGCAGAAAATTAAGATTACTATTGTTAGGGTTTTCCGTGAGATGTAGTTTATAAGATCGCCCGATTTCACCTTTAAAATTTAATGGGTTTGTAATGTATGTTCCGGCTTTACACTCACTCAGATAGAAAGTATTTCCCAGATCATCTGAAATTCGTACAAGCCATCCGCTTAAGATTGTGGCTTCATCTACCTGCCCCATAGGCCTCGATTTTGAGAGCTTTATTGTATCAGCTTCAGGTTGATCAGTAATTAAACCCTGAACAACCAGAAGTTCCTTTTCCTCATCAATTTCCGGAACGAATTTTGCCACACAACTATTCAGAAGAAGAATTAATAATAATAATTTATGCCAGATATGTTTCATAAGTGGTTAGAAATCAAAATTTAAAGTCAATGAAGGAATGGCTTTGCCAAACACAGACAATTTGTAACCCTGGTAGTAATTTCCTTCATCCTGAAAATATATTGAATACACATTTTGCCGTCCAAGAAGGTTATAAACCGAGAATGTCCAGTTTGGGTGAAGCGTTCTATGCGCTTTCAGATTCCCCCTTAGGTTAACGGAAACATCGAGTCGCGAATAATCAGGAATTCTGTATTTATTCCGGTCAGAATAATCCACCAGAACATTATCAGATATCTGATAAGTAGAAACAGGGAATGTTATGGGTCTGCCGGTGCTCAATGTATAGTTTGCGGAGAAACTAAACCGGCGGGAAAAGATATAATTCAATGTAACGATGAGGTCATTTGGTTTGTCAAAATTAGCTGGAAACCATCTTCCCGAATTAATCATTTCCTCACTGAACGAACTTATGCTTTGAACGAATGTCCTGGAATATGTATATCCGATGATATAGCGAATTTTCCCTTCAGTCTTTTTCAAAACTAACTCCAAACCGTATGCTTTACCCCTTACATTCACAATATCTTTTTCAATGTTGTCATCCATTATGAAATTTGTCCCTCCTTTAAAATCGAACATATTCTTTATGCTCTTATAATATAATTCTGCAGAAGCTTCGAAGCTGTTTTTGAACAACATTTCATAAAATCCCACTGCAATCTGGTCTCCAATCTGAGGTTTCAGATAATAATCGCACAACTTCCAGATATCGGTTGGTGAAATTGAAGTTGAATTTGAAAGAAGATTTATGTATTGTCTGGTTCTGTTATAATTAATCTTGAAAGAATTTTTTTCTGAAATGCGGAAATTCAAAGATACTCTGAACTCCGGACCTCCGTATTTGCTGATGATCGCACCTGGTTTGAAGTTAAGAGTGTCGATAATCGTTGACTTACTTTTTGAATACGCCGGATTATAAAGCATAACTGCCTGTGGACCGAAGGAGAAATAGGATGACATTCTCAATCCGGCATTTATTGACAAAAAATCTGTCAGAAGAAATTTGTCATCAATAAATAATGCACCTTCCAGCGCCCTTTCTTTTCCGATGATATGCGGTTTTACAAGAGATGAATTGCTGTCAGGAAGATAACTTCCGGGTTTTAAGCTATATTTTGTAAGTTCGAGACCAAAATTTATCTCATTCCTACCAAGGAACCAATTAAAATTTGCTTTAAAACCGGTACTGTTGATTTCATGTGAAAGCACAAATGCTTCCGTGGCACGATACTGGCTTGAAATATCGTAGTTATAAGAGCTGTTATTTATTGAAAGTGAAGAAAAGAATCTGCTATTAAAAAAGTGACGCCAGCTCAGGGCAAAAATATTATTATTATAACCATATATCGTATCGGAGTTGAACCGGAAGGAGTCGTGGCTGGTGTAGGCGGAAAAATCGATCTTATTATTTTTATTCAGATCATAAGTTATTTTGCCATTCAGATCATAGAATGATGCCCTGCTCTTTTTAAGAGCCGGATCGCGGATCAAGCCAAATATCCAGTTTGAGTAAGTTGTGCGGGCAGTCAGGATATAAGTAAGTGTATCTTTGATAATAGGCCCTTCCACCGAAACATGTGTTGTTATAGGGCTAATACCAGCATTTCCAATAAATTCCTTTCTGTTTCCTTCTTTTGATCCGATATCAAGAACAGATGAAATCCTTCCTCCATAACGGCTTGGTATGCCTCCTTTGTATAATGTAACATCTTTTATTATGTCTGAATTGACTGCCGAAAAGAAACCGAAGAAATGTGAGGAATTGTAAATAGGTGCTCCATAAAGAAGGATGAGGTTCTGGTCAGCAGATCCTCCTCTAACATTAAAACCTGCCGAACCCTCCCCCACAGACTGAACACCGGGAATTAATAAAACACTTTTTATGATATCCGATTCTCCCATCGATGTTGGAAGTAACTTGAAAGAAGTAATATTTATCTTTTCAGCTCCTACTTCAAATCGCTGGAGCGTAACATTTTTCTGAGCTGAAACAACTGCTTCTTTCAACGGGATCAGAACACTTTTCATATCGATATTAAGCTCGCCGGTTCCATAAAGATTCACACTTATCATTTTTTCTCTCATTCCTATAAACGAAAACTGGAGAAAGTGGACTCCACGGGGCAATGTTAAAGTATAAAATCCAAATTCGTTGGAGATTGTGCCTGTTGCCAGCTTCTGTACAAATACCGTTACTCCGGAAACAGGTTCTTTTGTGTCCTTGTTTCTTATGTACCCTGAAATAGCAACATTACCGGATTTATTTTTTTCCCCCGGATTCCCTATCTCTACAGATGAATTTCCTTCATTATGCTGGTTTTCTCCCATTCCCGGTATATCACCAGGTGACAGGAAGCTATTATCTTTTCCTTTGGATATTACAGACAGATTAATTGCATACTTATCAGTAATCACTATGTTTCCCGATTCCTCAATAATATAGTGAAGAGAGGTTCCTTTAAACAGGTTATCAAGTATACAAGACAATGTTGAACAATTTGGTGAATCACCTATCTTCAGGCTATGTACCCATTCATCTTTATAAAAGAATTTTACGGGAAAGAGTTTTTCAGTTCTTGCTGCAAATTCCTTAAAGGTCATATCCCTGAAATCTTCAGTTGTACTATATTTTTCCTGTGCCCGAAGGTTGCCCGATAAAATCATTAATAAGATAAGTAAAGGGATCTTTAAGTTCATGGATTCAGGTCTATTTGCCAATACTATCATAAAATCTGATTACCGGGATAAAGCTCTCCGGCTCTTTTTCTGAAATCCTGAGCTTGTTTTTTTTTATATAGTTTTTAATCATCTCTTTATCCTTTATTAAGACTTTCATCAGGTCATTTTTACCAAAGACAGGATACATTATATTGTCTCTTACAAAGTAGATTCGGCTTATAAGGTAAAACTTATCGTACATTCCTTCATCGGCCAGCTTTTCAATTTTTTTACGGTACCAGTGAAAAAGAGCAGTTTTTCCTTTGTATAATACATTAAAATAGGTCTTAGATCCGGTCAGACTATCATCCTGGATCTTAATAAACCGGTATGTTTTATTCTGAAAGAAAACAGTAAAACTATCAACCATTTCTTTATTCACCTGAAGAATTCCTCCCGGGTTTACCGGCGTCAGAATTTCATCTTTAAAAATATCGTACTTCAAATAGATATTAGGAAACATCTTACCACTTATTGATAATGATCCTGGTAAAAACTCTTTTGAAAAAAGGAATTGGTCTCCATGAACAGCAGAATAAAAGTTTCTCCATATTCTGCCATTATAAAGAACCTGATTATCGGTAAGCGTATCGTGCTGACTTACTTTATCAGGGAGTTGTCTGGAAAAGGTTTCTGCAATTCCGAACAGGTCAGTTATTGTGACAACGGTGAAAAAGAATATAACGAGGATCTTAAATCTGCTCATTTAGTAGTCTTATTGTTGTTGTCTGATTGTTGGATTAAAACTGGTGAAAAATAGTTTTCAAAATTAATAAAAAATTAACAGGACAATTTTAATTAATGCTGAGTAAATCAGGTTAGCTGATACTTCTTTTTATAGAAATTAATAAAATCCGAGTCCTTTTTAAGTTTCCTTACAATTATTTCCTGTTGTTGAATTAATGGAAGTTTTTCTTCATCTTTTTCGAGTAAAGGATATTCAATATGGAGGGTCATAGGAGCTACTATATTGAGTTCCTTTACCATTTTAAAAAACAGGTCCCAGTCGACCATACCTTCACCTAAGGGCACTGTGACAGGTTCGGGTCTGCCGGCTTCAGTCTTCCAAATAAAATCTTTAATTGCCAGAGTTTTTATATGACTGGCTATCAAACTCATTCCAATCATCCATGTATCAGTGCCTTCTACCATAGCATGCCTTACATCATACTGACTTCCAATAAATTCAGCCGGAAAATCCCGAAGAAGTTCATTTAGATCCCATACCGGTGCTCCTACCAGAGTGCCGGAATGGTTCTGATAGCAACCATGAATATTATATTTCCGGTTAAGCTCCTCTAAATCAATTAACATGGTTCTGTATTTCTGTAATGTTGCCCAGACTCCCTCCTTTAAATCATATTCATACCAACCTAATCTATAATATTTTACTCTTGAATAAGAAGCAGCCCTCAATATTTTTTCAGTAAAAGGTTCTGTAGCTGAGGCTATTCCGGTAACGATCATGTCGATAACCAGATCGAATTCAGAGGCTTTTTCAATATGTTCCGGCAAAGATATTTCAACCTCTTCCGGTTCAACTTTCCCCCCTGGACGAACTGTAAGCTCGATTCCCCCAATTCCTGATTTTCGTGTACATTCACACAAAAAGTCAAAATCATATTTATCAAGAGGTTTAGAAAACAACCTTAAAGGATAGTTTTCATTAGCAGGCTCAGGTAACCATGTTTGAATACCCGACAATAACGGTACAGCCACACTCCCTGCTACCATTGTCGAAATAAATTTTCTCCTGTTCTGTATCATCAGAATATGTTTTAGAAATTGGGATAAGCTGATTACCTGATATTTTAATCTTTCGGATTAATTCTGAATACGATAATGTGCTATTTGGAATCTATCCAGAAATCTGGTTTGGCTGTTGTACCTCTGGTTGTGCAGTCAGCACAACCTTTAGAGTAGGTAAGTACTTTATAGCCAGGAGGAGGATAAGTAATTTTTATTATTACCCAGACTCTTGAGTTCAATTCTGGTATGGAATCATTTAAACCGGTTATCGCATTTTCACAATCAGTATACAGATCAGGCATTCCGGGAAAATAATCTTTTATAAAAATTCTTTTGGATTTTACAGCTGAAACGCTGAAATAACCCAAAACATTTTCAGCCGGTTTTTCAATACACCTTACATTACTGGTAGTTGAAGAGGGTGTTATATCATAAAGACTGCCTACTTTCTCAGACGTGTTTTTCAATTTTTCCCAATAATTATATTCATCCTGATTGAGGGAATATTGATTCACAAGGATGCTGTACTCAATGTTCAGCCTGTCTGTTGAGTTTGTAATATAATTCACAGGAAGTCTTTCGATTCTGTCTTCAGTAAAAGTAGTTGTACTTTTTATGTTGATTTTATCAGAGTTTTTTGTTATCCAGCATACTTTGTTCGGAACCTCATATGGAAGTTTGAATTCCCATGTCTCAACAAATTCCCATCGAAAAAATTTGCATTTGCTTTCCAGATCATGAGTATTAAGGTACACCAGGCAACCCTCCTCTAAAGGATCTCCTTCAGATGACTGAGAAAGGACAACCTTCTCATAATAAACGCTGTCAATAGGTGGCACAGGCTTCATTAGAACAGGAGATGACTCGAAACTAAGATTATGAAAAGATTCGTTAGTTTGAATATGTAAAGTGTAGGATCTCCCGACTACACCCTGAAACGGTGAATTTATAATATAAGTTCCGGCAGCCATTTCAGTCGAACTGAAAAGGTTCCCGATATCATCTGATATGGTTACACTGCATCCACTCAGCGGTTTTGCTGAGCTTTTTGCACCAAGTGGTAATGATCTGGAAAGTTTTATGGTATCCTGACCAGGCTGGTCAGTAATAAGTCCCTCAACAACAAGTAAATCCTTGTCATCACTTGTTTCCGGAACAAACTGTTCGATGCAACCGTTTATTACTAATAATAAGATAAAAAGCAAAACCAGTTGCATACGGCTAAATATCAAATATTTTAAGATCAAATTCATAACTTACTGATTATGCACGTTTGAAAATAATCTTCACCTGGTATGTTTATGAAATCCCGATTTATTTCATCTTAAATCCAAAAACCTTAACTTAAGTCAAATACAAAACAACGTCGGCAGGTACTTACAACAAGTAACCTTCTTTTTATCTCTTTACCTTAATGATTTTCTTAAGTGTAAATGTTTTACCATCCGGAGTAATGCCCTGAATATTTACCTCATAATCAGTAACAAAATCAGATGTCCAGAACTCAACTCCGGCCTTTCCTTCTTTATCAGGTTTTATTGATGGATTCCAATAAAGTGTATTTCTGAAATCCGGGATCCTGTTTCTCTTCATCTGAACAGTTGAATAATCAGGAGAAACAAATGAATAAACAGGATCTATCACTCTGTAAGGCATCCTGATAGCATAATCGGGAAGAGGAACACTGCTGAAATCACCGGCTTTGGTTATTACATTAACAATACCGGTGAAAAGGTAATCACCAACATAATATTTTACTCTGATGACATCTATTTTTTCAACAATCTCAGGATCAAATCCTGCTATCATCGACGGATCTTTAACCATCACGCCATCAACAAACAGAACAGGAGGTGTATCAAAAAGCTTATTAAAATTATCGGGGTTAGCCATTGTTAATTCGTAACCCGACTTTTTATTCTTCAGAGAAACACCTGGTAAAAGCTCAAAGAAGACTTCCTCCATTACCGGTAATTTGATGTAATCTTTCATGTTCAGTTCTGTATCCGGTTTCCCATAAAATCTCCTTGTCCGGAATATTGTGATTGACTGCTTCAGGGGGTCTCCTATTGAAGATGTCCCATATATTTTCCTCACCTGATGGTTTACACTCCATGTTGAAATAAAGTCAGGTACCGGTTTATTGGTGGAATCAACTGATATATCAGATGCCAGATAACGATCCGAGAAGGGTGATTCTATTCTGACATATGAATATTTTGTTGGAGCATCGGGCTGGATTACTAAATCATTAACCTTTCCATCGATGTGGATTTTGAAGGTGAAGCTTCCCTGCTTATCTGTTTTTGCATACTCAAAAACAGCAATTTTGCCGGGAGTTGATAATATAACGTGCCTGGCCGAATCTGCTTCTTTCTGAACACCTGTAAGTAGTTTCCCGGAAAGATAATGATCTTCTTTTTCAGCCATATATTTAAACTCAGGAAGTTTTTCAGCAAGTATCGTGTTCCAGTTGATCCAGTTGCTCTTAAGAGTTTGAAGAAGACTGTCCATTACTTCAGGAGGAATCTCATTAACTCTTTTATCTCTCAAAAACCGATTTGGAATTACACCAAACTCCGTACCAAAGATCATGAAATCATTCATATCCTTAACAGAGTGAATCTTTGTTTCAGGTGCAACCGACACGCTGAAATTTGCTGAATTCAAGTCAGTGGTTAATCCTGTTCCGAAATCTATATCAAGAGATATTTTATCCCTTAGACCTATGCTGTCAACCGAATGAACAGAGCTAACCAGATTTTCTTTAACCGGAGTATAAATGAATCTTTCGGCAGCGGGACGTCCTTTAGAATTAAAAACAGTTATTTGATTAATTCCGGTTGTCAACTGTTTTTTAGAAATAAAGATTTTTGTGGTTTCATCAGATAATCTTTCAGAACTTGCATGGTTAATATTTCCATGCGTTTGAATAAATAAATAAACCAGATTATTATTCTCAGAGCGATATTTATTATCTGTTACTATATCTAATTCCAGGACATCCGGTTTAAGATTATCTGCTTTTAGTACAATCCCGGCATCTGCAGTTGAAAGTAAAGTATTAACGCTGACATCATTCTTTATGTTCATGTCTGAATTTACCTTCTCTTTAAATGTTCTGTTACTGAATGCATTATAAATATGAATATCTTCAGTGAAGCAATTATAGGGGAGAAAATTCTTCATCCAGCTTGTATAAGCTCTTATTGTGTATGTCCCGGTACTCAATGTATCTGGAAGAACTATTTGTCCGGGGCCAAAACCACCATTAAGCAGTATCCTTTTTTGTACAATCGGACGGCTTTCAGGATTCAGAAGTTCAAAATATGCAATTTTACTCTCTGATGACGGTCTCGAACTCTGCCGGTCAATCAAATAGATATTGAACCATAGCTCTTCTCCTGAAATATAATCATCCCTGTCGGGATGAATAAATATTTCTTCTCTTGGAACTGATGCAGTAAAATTCAAAAATTTCTGACTAAGATAATCAGGCATATTTACCGGTACCTGACCATAAACCTCTTGCAGAAACAGTCCAAGCAGAAAAAAAAGAAACGCCGGTTTTAATTTTTTTATCATTATAATACTTTCATCGATAATTTGTTACTTATCTTCTATCCAAAAATCAGGTGGGGTCTTCGTTCCTCTTACCGTGCAATCGGCACACCCCTTGTCATAGGTAAGTATCCAATGAGGGTCTAATGGTCCAATAGATCCAATTATCCAGACAGTTACACCCAGATTTGGGATGGGGGGACCAATTGGAGCTGTGGCATCCGCGCAATGGGCATAAGGATCTGCCAGACCTGCAAAATATTCTTTGATGAAAATCCTTTTGGAAGAACAGGCTGAAACGCTGAAATAACCCAGGACCTTTTCATTAGGATCGTCAGGAGAATAAATATTACTTGGTATAGATGAGGGTATAATATCATAGAGACCACCAACCTTCTCGGTAAGATTTTGTAGTTTCTCCCAGTAACCGAATTCATCATCATTGAGGGAAAATTGATTCACTAATATGCTATACTTTATTTTTAGCCTGTCTGATTCATTGGAAATGAACTTTACAGGATGCCTTTCAATCCTGTCTTCTCCCAGGGCAGAGGTATTTTTGATATTGATTTCTTCAGAAACAGCTGATGTCCAGCATAAATAGTTTGGTACAGAAAAGGGAATCTGGAATTTCCAGGTCTCAATATATTCCCATCGGTAATATTTCGCCTGGTTTGATGGATCATGAGTATTCAAATAAATGGAGCACCCCTGCTGAATGGGATCTCCTGCAGCACTCGCTTTTAAAGTCTCTTTTTCCCAAAAAAGGCTATCAATAGCAGGTACCGGTTTCATTTCCACCGGATACGAAACATATTTTCTGGAATAATTGTCGCTGTTTGTGGAGATATGCAGCGTATATACTCGTCCGATCACACCACGAAAATTTGCAGAGTCAGAGACATAATTTCCCGCGGTTGTTTCCGTGAAAAGATAACTGTTCGAAAGATCATCTGTAACAGAGACAATGCAACCACTCAGAGGTTTTGCAGCGCTTGCCCCCCCAAGAGGAAGTGATTTTGACAGCTTTATTGTATTTGAACCCGCCTTGTCAGTAACAAGTCCTTCAATCACAATTATTTCTTTATCCTCACTGGTCTGAGGAAGAAATTGAGTTATACAACTGTCAAGAATAAATAATACAGTTAATAATAATATTTGAATTGTGTACTTCATAATCAATTTAAAAGTCAAAACTAAATGTAACTGACGGAATTGCTCTGCCAAAAACTGAAAGCTTATATCCCTGAACAACATCTCCCGCTCTTTTAAAATAAATCGAATAAACATTTTCTTTTCCAAGACAATTATATAAAGAGAATGTCCAGTTTGGATGAGCAATTCTGTGCGATTTGAGATTCCCGCTTATTCTTAAAGAAAAATCAAGCCTTGAATAATCAGGAATTCTGTACTCATTACGATCAGAATAGGTGACCAGCAGCTTATTGCTGATATCATATGTGGCAATAGGATAAGTTATTGGCCGCCCGGTGCTATATGTGTAGTTAGTGGAAAAGCTGAGACGTCGGGAGAACAGATAATTAAATGTAACGACAAGGTCATTTGGCCTGTCAAAATTCGCCGGGAACCATTTTCCGGAATTAATAATTTCATCACTAAAGGTGCCAAGGCTCTGAATAAAGGTCCTGGAATAAGTATATCCAATGCTGTATCGTATTTTTCCTTCCGTCTTTTTAATTACAAGTTCCAAACCATAAGCTTTTCCTCTTACATTTACAACATCTTTTTCAATGTTTTCATCCATTATCAGATCTGTACCTCCCTTGAAATCCAGCATATTCCTGATTTGTTTATAGTATAACTCGGCAGAAGCTTCGAAACTATTCCTGAATAACATTTCATAAAAGCCAACAGCAACCTGGTCGCCAATCTGTGGTTTCAAATAATAATCACAAAGTTTCCATGTATCTGTGGGGGCTATAGAGGTTGAGTTAGATAAGAGATGCATGTATTGTCTGGTTCTGTTATAGTTAACTTTAAATGAACTCTGGTCCGAAATGCGGAAATTCAGTGAGACTCTGAACTCCGGACCACCATATCTTCTTATTATTGAACCAGGTTTAAAATTTAATGTATCAGTAACCGACGATTTGCTTTTAGTAACCTCAGGATCATATTGAAGCACAGTCTGTGGGCCTAATGAATAGTAAGCTGACATTCTCATTCCAACATTGACAGACAGAAAATCTGTGAGGAGAAATTTGTCATCAATGTAGAAAGCTCCCTCCCAAGCCTGTTCTTTTTCAATTCTATTTGGTACAACAAGTGATGAATCACTGTTAGGAAGATAACTCCCCGGGTTGACAACGTATTTGGTGAGGTCAAGACCAAAATTTATTTCATTTCTCCCAAGGAACCAGTTAAAATCTGCTTTATAACCTGTGCTGTTAATTTTATGCGAAAGAATGAATGCTTCTATCGGTATTCCCTGGCTGGAAATATTATAATTATAAGAACTATTATTTACTGAAAGTGAAGAAAAAAACCTGCTACTAAAAAAATGACGCCAGTTTAAAGCAAAAATAGTATTATTATAACTGTACACAGTATCTGAATTGAACCGGAAAGCATCGTGACTGTTGTATGCAGAAAAATCTATTTTATTATTTTTATTCAGGTTATATGTTACTCTTCCGTTCAGATCATAAAATGAGGCTCTGCTATTATGAATCTCGGGGTTATTTATCATTCCGAAAATCCAGTTTGAATAGGTTGTCCTTGCAGTAAGTATATAAGTAAGAGTGTCTTTTATAATAGGACCTTCAAGAGAGATATGAGCTGTTATAGGACTTATCCCGGCGCTCCCGGCAAATTCATTCCGGTTACCTTCTTTTGAACCTATGTCGAGCACCGACGAAATTCTCCCTCCATACCTGCTGGGAATTCCTCCTTTATATAATGTAACATCCTTTATTATGTCGGAGTTTACTGCTGAAAAGAAGCCAAAGAAATGGGAAGAATTATAAATCGGTGCACCATAGAGAAGGATGAGGTTCTGATCTGCCGAGCCTCCTCTCACGTTAAAACCGGCAGAGCCCTCACCAACCGACTGGACACCAGGTAGTAACAATACACTTTTTATAATATCAGATTCACCCATTGATGTTGGTGACAGTTTGAAGGAAGTAACATTGATTTTCTCCGCACCTATCTCAAACCGCTTGAGCGTAACGCTCTTCTGGGCAGAAACAACTGTCTCCTTAAGAGGTATAAGCACGCTGTTCATCTCAACATTCATTTCTCCCTTGCCGTTAAGATTCAGATTAACTGATTTTTCTCTCATACCTATAAACGAAAACTGGACAAGGTGAATTCCCCTGGGAAGGGTCAAAGTATAAAATCCATATTCATTGGATATTGTTCCAACTGAGAGTTTCTTAATAAATACTGTTACTCCCGATACAGCTTCTTTTGTATCCTTGTTTGTAATGTATCCCGAGATAGTTACATTCCCGGGATTATTTTTTTCGGCTGGATTTCCGATTTCTACAGACGAACTTCCGGATAATTGCTGGTTTTCACCTGTACTGTTATATTCAGATGGTGGTAGAAATTTATTGTTCTTTTCAGTTGTCTTATTTGATATTCTTACTGTATAATTTTTTGTTATCACAACATTTCCAAAGTCATCAATGTAATAATAAAGAGTTGTTCCTTTGAAAACATTGTCCATTATGCATGAAAGTGTTGTACAGTCAGGGTAATCGCCTAACTTAAGATCCTTCACCCAGTCATCTTTGTAGTAGAATTTTACAGGAAGAATACTCTCAACACCTGTGACAAAATCTATAAATGAGATATCCTTATAATTTGTTGATATCCTGTACTTTTCCTGTGCACCAAGATTTATCGATAAGGACAATAATAATATGAGGACAGATATCTTTAATCTCATAAATTCAAGGCTATTGGCTTATACTGTCATAATACCTGATTACAGGAATAAAACTTTCAGGCACCTTTTTTGAAATCCTTAACTTATTCTTTTTAATGAAATCTTTTATTTGGGTTTTATCTTTATTTAAAATCTTCAATAAGTCACTTTTACTGGTTATTTGATGAACAACTCCGTCATTCAGGAAGTAGATCCGGTACGTCTGATAGAACAAGTCGTACTTATCATCAACAGCAAGTAATTGAATTTCTTTCTTATACTTTACATATAATGATGCTTTCCCTTTATATAAAACATTAACAAAACCTTTTATACTTGTCAGGCTATCCTCCTGGGTATTTAAAAACCTGTAAGTTCTAAACCCAAAATCCAATGTAAAACTGTCAACCATTTCTTTGTTCAGTTTCACAATAGCCCCATGATTAGTCGGAGTAATGATCTCATCATTAAAAACATCGTAATTGATCCTTATATTCTTGTACAACTTACCATTAATTGTTACTGATCCCTGCAAGTAATCTTTGGAAAAAAGGAATTGATCTCCTTTGATACTGGTATAAAGATTATGCCATTCTTTGCCATTATAAAGAATCTGATTCTCTTTCAGAGGATTCTGCTGAGTTATCTTATCAGGAAGAGGTTCAGCAAAAGATGGTATACTACATATACCAGAACCAATTACAATGGTAATTAAAAATATGTACAGGAGGCTTTTTCTTTTCATTAAAAAGTTTGCTGGTCTATTTTGCATCCAGGGTAGATAAATTGCATATCTTTTTTAAGATATTTATATCTATCCGTGTAAGTTATGTGTTATTAAAATCTGAAACAAGGTTAAGGTTTATTTTTATTTGACAACCGGTTTAAGTAAAATATTCCACTTATGTAGTTTTTTATAATTATCCTGCAGAAAATTAAGACCCTGATAAACTATTCTATACCAGGTGATCGATAATGAGATTAAAATTATAACTGACAGGATAATCTGAGTATTCATGGAGTTGAGAATCGCGAATAATATAAGATAGATAAGCTCATAAAGTTAAAAAAATAGTTCACTGAACTGTATTCCGGATAGTTAAAACATCCTCTTTTAATAATATTTAACACTTCATCTGCTTACTTAATGAGGCCACTTAGTCTAGACACATAAGCAGGCTCATGGTTGTGCGGCGTAAGCACCGGGAGACTTCTGACCATTAAGGTTCATTGCCAGAAGAAGCAATATTTATGTTATTGAATTTTTTATGTAGTAATCAATTGTTTATTTCCCAATGTTATACATGATCATTGGTCAGTTTTTAGAAGTCCTGTCAACGATTTCAAATCCTGCACGTTCAAAACATTTGTATAAGCCAATCCATATGAATGAGTTGGGGAGTTTTTTCGTCTCTGTGCTCTGTGCTCTATGCTCTGTGTTCTGCCCAATATGGTCATTTTTCAGTTCTCTGAAGATGTATATTCCTGATCGCGGCAGTGGTATTCCATGAAGCAATGCCAAACGGCCTTGACAATTCAACTTCAGGACGTATTGACAGTTTTTTATTGCCAGGGGTAAAATCAACGACCTTAGTGCTATCTATCCATGATTTTATAAACTCATCCGTAACGAGCAGACGTATATGATACCATCTGTTTTTGTCAAAATTATGTAAAGTGGTAGTTTCATTCTTCGATGCATCTTTACCATCAATACTTGAGAGACCTACAGTTGTACCTCCCCAACCACCGATGATAAGTGTGCATGGATTCTTTCCGACAGGGAAAGTAATTCCGCAAAAAAAATCGTTCCCGGCAATACGCATTGCATCAAGTGAAACTTCATATCCTGTTCTTGGGAAAGCTTTTTCCCATGTAATACCTGTACAACCCTCTCCCATCCCCAGAATAATCTCATTACCTGAAACATATACTGGTCCCTGTGGTCCGAAATTTGTAATCTCCCATCCATCAAGTGATTTTCCATCAAACAGCAATGAGGTATGGCGGATTTCATGAACTTCAACAGGTTCCTTTTTCACAATGGTTCTTCCATTCGAACAACCAGGAATTAAAATCACACATATCAATACCACGAAAACAGGACTTAAAACCACAAATCTTTTAAGTGCAGTCATTCAAGTTACTCTTCAGATTTTTTAAGCTCACGAACTGGTTTATCTATGATCTCCAGATCGGGTAATGCATTTTTATTATCAGTTGCTTTCAGTTGTTCCAGCTTTCTGCCGGCTGGTAATACCCGGCTTTCCCAGGAGCCTACGGCATCATTATATCCTTTCAGCGCGGTTTTTAATCCGCCACCTACTTTATCAAGATGATCGGCAAATATATTTACCCTGCTATAGAAATCGTTTGCAGCATCCATTATCTCCAGGGCATTCTCAGTAATACTATGCTGCTGCCACGACATTGCCACCGATTTCAGAACAACAATCAAAGTTGTTGGTGTTGTTAAGATTATTTTATTATTCATTGCATCCTGCAACAAAGTCTTGTCTGTCATCAAAGCAACATTCAACGCAGATTCAACCTCCATGTATAATACGACAAAGTCGGGAGTATTCTCGAACTGTGACCAATATTGTTTTTTGCTTAGTCTGTTTACGTGATCCCTCAGGTCCTTTGCATGTTTAGCGAAAAGAATATTTCGTGAATTTTCATCATCTGTTTCTAACGCCTGCAGATATGCATCGAGCGGCAATTTTGAATCTACAACCACATGACTATTCCCCGGCAGATTTATGATCATATCAGGTTTTAATACCGAATCCTCACCTTCAGTATATGCCTGCTCGATAAAATCACAATGAGCCGATAATCCCGAGAATTCAACTACCCGTTTTAAACCTATTTCGCCCCATCTGCCTCTTACTCTCGGATTCCTCAAAGCATTTACCAGGGCCCCGGTCTCCTTTTGCAAGCTGGCATTGGTTAACTGAATATTCGACAACATCTCGGTAACCTGTCCGAAAGTCTTTTCTGAACCTTTTTCAAGCTCTTCAATCCGCTTTTTATAACTATCGATAGATTCTTTTACAGGTTTTAGCATCTCAGCTATTGCGGACTTGCGTTCATCAAGATTTCCCTCAGCATCTTTAACATGAGTTTCAAGCTGTGATTTTGCCAGATCAAGAAACTGTTTATTATTCTGAGTCAAAGCATCAGAAGCAGCGGATTTAAATGTATCTACCATTGCTTTTCGTACCTCTTCAAGACTATTTGCCTGAGCCTCTACCTTCGACTGTAAGACACTATTCTGCCTGCTTAACATATTATTCTCATCAGCTTTTAAGAGCAGTTCCTTCTGGTGTAAGGAGTTTAAACCTGACTTTGTGCCAAGATACGCAATCAAAGCACCTGTTACCAGGGCAACAATTATATAAAGTACGATTTCCATATTCCCTGATCAATTAGATCTCAAATTTAAAGGATTTAAGTGTAAAAGTGCTTATAAAAGTTTCATTTTGGCAATTTTACTATCTTCGCTTACGAATTCTATTATAAGAAAAGGAACTCAATAGTTTTTATTACATTATTGAACATTATTATCGATATCAACCTTCTGGTGATATGACTTCTTCACACGAAACTGCCGGTGCAACTATTTAAAATTCAAAAATATGAAAATCAAAATCGTGGATCATCCGACTTTTGACAAAACCCTTGATAAAATGGAGACTAAGGAGAAAACAAAAAAAATGTTAAAAGAGATCGGGAAGCTTCAATATAAGATGTATGGACAGAATAAGTTCAGCCTCCTGATCATATTCCAGGGAATCGATGCTTCGGGTAAAGATGGAGTGACCAAAGATCTTATTGAGTTTTGCAATGCTGTCGGAATAAAGATACACAGCTTTAAGAAACCTTCTGAGGAAGAATTTGCTCACGATTTTCTTAGAAGAGTGCATGAATTTACACCGGGCAGAGGTGAAATGCAGATATTCATTCGTTCTCAATATGAAGATATTCTCGTACCATCGGTTGAAAAATATATCCCCGACGAGATCATTGAAAAGCGTTATGAGATGATTAATAACTTTGAAATACTGCTAGAGAGTAATAATACAAAAGTTTTGAAGTTTTTCCTTAACGTATCAAAAGAGGCTCAGAAAGAGAGACTTATGGAGAGAATTGAATGTAAGAAAAAACACTGGAAACACAAAGACGGGGATTGGGATACCAGAGAAAAATTTGATGGGTACATTGCTGTTTATGAAAAAATCATAAACAAATGCAATGATATTCCCTGGTATATAGTGCCCGCCGACAAGAACTGGCAAAAAACCTTCTATGTTGCAGATGTTGTATTAAAAACCCTTAAAGAACTGGATCTTAAATGGCCTGCACTTGTAAGTGAAAAATTTAATACCGGGAAAGAATAATTATCAGAAAACTAATCGAGTAATTAAAATCTGAACAATATGGCAAACCAAATTGAGTACTTTGTGCATCATGTCTATTTCAGAAAGATCTCCAGTACCGGGATTTCCACCTGAGGTTTCAGAACCGGAAGTACAAGAATCAGGTCATTTTTGGATTCATCGGAAACTCCGAATCTAATTTCGGAAGCATCATGAAGAAATTGTACATATTTTATCTTATCGGCCATGTTTGCCAGCTTTAGACTTCCCATCGGATAACTCAACAAATGAATGTACAATCTTTTAGATACAGGATTATATGTCATAAGTGTATTGTCCGGTGCTGTAAAACCATCAGGTGCTTCAGTACAACCATAAATCGAACGGTTATTATATTTCATCCATTCCCCCATTGCTTTCAACCTGTCCTGAGCCCTGTAGTCAAAAACACCACGAGCTGTAGGACCAACATTTAATAATAGGTTACCTCCTTTGCTTACTGATTCAATAAGAAGTTCCAGAAGCTGTGCAGGGCTTTTCCAGGTATTTTCATCACGGTAATAGCCCCATGAACCAGAGAATGTCTGACACGTTTCCCATGGCACTCTTTTACCATTTACTTCGGGCCATTTTGAAACCTGCACCTGTTCAGGGGTGGTGAAATCCCATCCTCCCTCTACATTCTCGAGATCAAGCCGGTCGTCAACAATAATTCCGGGTTGCAGTGAACGAGCCATCTTTAGAAGGTTTTGAGAATCCCAGTCATCGTGGCCTTTGCCATTCTTACCGGGAAACGAAAAATCAAACCAGATAATACTGATCTCCCCATAGTTAGTAAGTAATTCCCTGACCTGGTTTTTTATATATTCACGATATTTGCTCATATCCCTGCCTTTATTAAGACGTGCATATGCAGAATCGGAAGTCTGTCGCTGAGGATGATTACTGTCAATTGTATAATCAGGATGATGCCAATCAAGAAGGGAGTAGTAGAACCCAACCTTTAATCCTTCTGCCCTGAATGCTTCAACATATTCCTTTACTACATCTTTTCCATATGGAGTATTTGTTACCTTATAGTCAGTAAATTTAGAATCGAACATACAGAAACCCTCATGATGTTTGGCAGTAAGCACCACATATTTCATTCCGGCAGCTTTTGCCATTTTTGCCCATTCATGCGGGTCCCACATATCGGGGTTAAACAATTCAAAATACTTCTGATACTGGTCGTTGGTCATTCTCTCAGCATTCTTTACCCATTCATGACGGGCCGGTAAAGCATATAAGCCCCAGTGAATGAACATTCCAAAACGGGCGTCAGTCCACCATTTTAAACGCCCGGCTTTCTGGGCTTCAGTTTCTTTGGGAAGCTGGGCTAAGGAGAATTGAGTCAGAAACAACATGGAGACTAATAAAAGAACTGTGAACAGCGTTTTTGTTTTCATAATGAGCGGTTTTATAATCTTATAAAAAGTTGACCTTATTTTTGAAGACTTTTAAATAGTATTTCAGCTAAATTCTCCTGAGTTAATTTAACCGGATTATTTTTAATTTCAGTTTGGGAGCAGACTATATCAATATCCTTTTCTTCCATACCTGAGCTTCGCAAACTTGTCAATTCCATATCATCTGTGAGTTTATGAAGGTAACTCACAAAACCATCAATATTGTAGTTGTCTGCATTCCCACCGTTATCCAGAAACAATTCTCCCAGAACTGCATATTTTTTTAATGCAGCAGGATTATTACCATTTTTTCTTAATTCCCTGATATTTATCTCATTTGACTTTGCCATAAGTGTCGCACATATAAGACCATGTGGTATATTATACATTCCTCCCAATGATGATGCAAAGCCATGAACTACACCAAGTCCTGCATTTGCCAGACAAATTCCTGATGTGAGTGCGGCAAAAGACATTCCTGCTCTCGCTTCTATATCTTCGCCGTTTTTATAAGCTCTTGTTAATGATGTCTTTATTGCCTTGAACCCTTCCAAAGCCAGAGCATCAGTATATTCATTCGACTTGACAGAAAGATAAGCCTCGGTAAGTTGAGTAAAACAGTCCATTCCGCTGGCAGAAGTAATTTCCTTTGGACAATTTAAAGTAAGTTCCGGATCAATAAGTGCTATGTCGGGAACAAAGTTATCATGTCGCAGGGATCTTTTAAATCCGCTTTTTCCTATACTGGAAATCACAGCATTTTTTGTTGCTTCACTACCGGTTCCTGATGTAGTTGGAATTGCAATAAAGGGCAGTTTGGTACCAGGATGCACTTTGTTACCGACTCCCTCAAGAAACTCAACTACAGATTCTGACCTGTTCATCATTGCAGAAATCGCCTTTCCGGCATCAATCACACTTCCTCCGCCGATAGCGACAACAAGATTTATGCCCCCGGACTTAAACATTTTGGTGGCATTGTCGATTATTTCAGGTGATGGCTCTCCCGGTACAGAAAGAATATTAAATTCTATTCCTTTCTCGTCAAAATCCTGAAAAAGTTTTACGGCATTCCCGGAGTGGAGAAAAGAACTCTTTCCGGTAACCAGAAGAATTTTATTGCCATGCCTGTATACTATTGAAGGCAGTTCAGCAATTATCCCGCTTTTGAAATGAATTTCAGGTAACCTTGAAAACTGAAATGGTTTTACCATCCTGATACGTCGTTAGGTTCAATAATATTATATCTCACG
>Ga0302164_10000171_pt1 | contig 23862 bp, 16 predicted proteins | sample I_Fen_E3_1_FD_193500 | JGI IMG/M metagenome (GOLD analysis project Ga0302164, IMG submission 193500) | Peat permafrost microbial communities from Stordalen Mire near Abisko, Sweden - I_Fen_E3_1 | ecosystem: Environmental > Terrestrial > Soil > Wetlands > Permafrost | place: Sweden: Abisko...
GCAGCCACGACTTTTGTTTTTATTATTTTTATGATTCTTCCGTCAATACTAAAGATACTTATGGTAACATTCAGCTCATTATCAGGTCTGTTATGCTCAAGACTTATTTTCGTTTCCCCGAAAAACGGATTTGGATAATTCAGAAGGTTTGTGAGCAGGAATTTTTCTCCTGTAACAACCTGAAACAGAATCGTTTTTACTGTTGAATTATTAAAATTGTCCCAGGCTTTCAAAGTAAGCGAATGACTGCCAGGAGTCAAGCCGGAAAGGCTATAGGAAACCGTTCCTTCCTTATAGTTATTAAAATCATTTTCAAAATAACTATTCAGAATCATGGAATTAACCGGATCATTATCAAGATATCCTGTAAGATCATGACCGATGCCTGATCCTGTAGTATTAATCCCTCCGGAGTCCTTAATTAAAGCAAGCAGGGTGGGATTGGAATCAGTAATTCCCCCGTTTTTGAATAAGGTGTCGTTCATGTATAATTTAATTTCGGGACCTGTACTGTCCCCTGACATGTTCCTTGAGAATCCCCCGACTATTATGTCACTGAAACTCCCGTTCATGTCTGTTTTATCATCATTTGCATAATAACTGATTTTACCTGGACCAAATTTGTAATCAATATCTCTTGGTACAATGAACGTAAAACTGAATCTGCCGTCTTTAACTAAAGTCTTGCCACTGAACAGGATATTATTCATTAGATTGAATGTCATGCTCGGGCCGCCATCATTTGCAAGAGTCCTAATATTGCGTGCTTTATCGAAGACGAGCGGAGATACGACGCCATTGAAAGTGCTTTGCAGGTTCCCCGTTCGATCTGCAATATGACCTGCAACATTAACAAGGGTAAGAGCTTTAAGAGTATCAATCTGATCATGAACAGAAGCATTGTCGATTGAGTCGGTGACCACAGTGCCGTAATACGGATATGCAAGATATAATGCGGGATCTCCAAGGAGTGTGAAGTTTCTTTTATTCGGACCGGAGCCGCAGTTGTTTTTCGCATTTTTTATTATGTCGCCAAAACAAAGTGGATTTCCAGCTTCATCCCTGTTAAATGCAGAACTGAATATATTTTTGTTCAGATCATAATTCGGGGCAGAATATACAAGACGGGTAGTTGACATTAGCGCTATTCCACCCCCGTTTTTGTTCAGAAGTATCATCTCTCCGCCCGAATCTTTCCCGATCATCTGTTTTGTCGCAATGTTGATTTCCATATCATCGAACCGGCTGAATTCACAGGTTGCGGTAATAAAAAGCGGCAGCTTACCCCCGTTTTTCCATGAGGTAATATCTTCAGGCCTTATTACCCTTTCGGCAGCCAGACTATTCTCATTTCCATGCCCGGTATAATTAAAAATCAGACACCCTGCATTGATCCTGTCCGTAATAGCTTTGTTAACATCCGGATAAGACTGTCCGTTCACAGTTGTTGTCTGCGTGTAAGCGTCGAGATAGATTTTGTCGATATTATACGCAGGAACACTATCTTTTAATACTGCGGCAAGACCCTCAGCATCGGACATATGAGTATTGCCATCTTCATCATCTGCTGAAAGACAGATCACATTTCTCCAATCTCCCATATTTGCCGGATCAATATATTTCCTGATCTTGGAAAGTACAATTCCGGCCTGGGTTGTATCAGAAACAGGGAGACGTCCGATACCAATGTCTTCCGTTCCATTTGCCTCTCCTTCGCCGTCATCCAGAAGACCGTAGAAATCATCTGAAGTAAAAGAGGACACAACGACATTAGAATTTACTGACTGATAGGTAGGAATGAAATTGGGATTGTTCGGAGGCGGGGTTTTATTTTCATAAGAGCCATCCCCAAAAAGCAGCAGGTATTTAAGTGGATGAGCGCTTCCTTTTTGTTTCAAATATTTCATTCTCATGAAATTCCTGATCGCATTAATATCAGGGATCCCGCCTGAAAACTCATTATATATCTGCTCGGGAGTAACAATCTGAGATGTTATCCCCTGCTCTTTAAGATGAATATCAGCGAGCTTTTCTGCATATGGCTTAAATAAGGGATGGGTTACGATAATCATATCTGCAGCAGAAGAGGAATGAAGATCCTGGTTTGGAACAGAATTTGTTTTAATAGCTGGTACTTTTGCATCGTCTGAAGAAAAGGCAATAAAGGTCTTTAGGGTATCTGTACTGCATTTGAATCCGATTTTCCCTGCTGCCTGGGTATATGCGATCTGCCTGACATTTTCGGGATCAGTAACATCCCATATTATTGGATTAGTTGAATGATTCTGAATTGAAAAGCCAGTTATTCTTCCCGGTGCAACTGATTTTGAATCAATGAATTGAACAAATGATCCGTCAAAAGAGCTGGAACATCTTACCTGCAGTGTTATCCAGTCAAGCCAGCCGTGTGCTCCTGTCTGATTGTTATTTATGAATTTGATATCATAAACCGGTGATGCCGAGGAAGACTGAATTGAGCCGGCTGAATCGGTGATCTGGGAATAGGTTCCGGTATAATCGTAAAGATCTACGCCCTGGACGCCAATACTGTTTTTCAGGATCGATCCTTCATAAAACCCGAAGGAAGTCGGACTTTCTGCCCTCGCTGAAACTCTGATATTGTATTTTACGTTTTCATTGGTTAAAAGTGACTTAAATCCAGGGTCAATATGAATATCAGAAATTTCCTGAAACCACTCTCTGCCTGATTTAATCAGGTTTACATCATCTTGTTCATGAATAAAGAGAACATCTGACTCAGATGAAGAGTAAGTGGCTGGTTGCGAAGGTTCTACAGCTGTGAGTATCTCTCTTCCGGGTGTTGTGGATGAAGTGATGAAATAAAATGCCGTATCAGAATAATTATGATGTAAATGTTCATAAACTCCGGTTGTCTGATTGAAAATCCATCTTCCGGTGCTTTTTGCATAAAAAAGAAGAAAATCCCCTTCGTTGAAAATGCCATCGTTCCCTTTACTCATGAATATTGACAGCTCCTTAAGGTCGTCCGGTTTCGGATCATCATTATAGTATGATAACTGGCCGAAGTTGTTTCCAAAGATTCTTGGATTAGAAGGGTTTTCCAGTCCCAGCTGCTTTAATTTTGAATAGTCTAACCGGTAAATTCCGTCAGCTGTAATGGCAATCTTGAACCAGATACCCTTTGAAAGTTTTGAAGTTGAAGAATAACTATCTTTGGAATTCTGTCCATAAAGGCTGGCAGAAAAAACCACTGTGCAGATCAGATATATTTGAACAATTCTTCTCATTTGTACCAGCAAAGATAGGAATGTGCCTATTGTTTGCTAACTTATTCAGTTTTTTTGTAGTTATGGCTTTGGATAATAATAACGATATCATTTCGTTGATATTGCAGTAATTTTTAATATGTTGAGACAATTAAACAGTATAATTATAATCATTCTTTTGTTTCCGTTGTTTGGTTTCGGGCAGGAGACTGATCCCGGACCCGCGTACCAGATGTTAATGATAAAAAATCCTTCGCTTGCCGGTTGTGAGGGGGATGGTGTTTTAAGGTTGTCATATCTTAATTTTTATCCCGGGAACAATTATAATCTTCATTCAGCCTATTTTTCTTATGACTCCTATTTATCTGGTTTACACGGAGGTGCGGCTGTCTATTTTGCAGATGATTATCTGGGTGGTATCATAAACGATTTCAGGGGAGGACTTTCTTACGCATATTTTTTGCAGGCAGGAAAGAATCTTTATATTAATGCAGGACTTTCAGGCTCAATTTATCACAGAGGTTTTAATTTCGGAGACGCAATTTTGCCGGACCAGATTGATCCTCTTGGCGGTGTGTCAGTGTCTTCTTCAGAAGTTTTATCTTCAGCCGGAAAAACTATTTTTGACATTGGTGCAGGATTTTTGTTTATGTCAGGACAATTTTCAGGTGGATTTTCCATTAATCATCTTGCGGAACCTGACTTGTCAACCACAGGTCTTTCTGACGAAAGACTGAAACGAAAACTCCTTGTCCATCTGTCAGGTGATTTTATTCTGAGTAAAGCACGTGATCTTAAAATACAGCCTCTTACTTACTTTGAAATACAAAGCGGCTATTTAAATGGCGGAGCAGGGGCAGCATTGGAAACTAAATTTCTGGCAATTAACATTGTTGTTTTAGGTGATAATGGGAAAAACATGAATATTCAGACCGGATTTTCCTTTAAAACAGGGAGAATTTCCATATATTACAATTACAGATTTAATGCAGTATCGGGAAATGAATTCATGCCATTATCGCTTCTCCATCAGACAGGACTTGCATTCAGTTTGAACAATGTTGAAAAAAGAAATACAATCAAAACAATAAATTTCCCTAAATTGTAGTTATATTTGATGAGTAAAAAAAAATTGATTAATTAATATTTGTTATATTTGTTTTTCTTAAAAGCCATAAAACTAAAGGAGTTATGTATAAATTCAGAGCCTTACCGGTTGTTTTAATCACTGTCTTGCTTTTTACATCCTGTATTTTTAAGAAGAAAGGGAAAGATAATGTTTCCACTTCAACAGGCTGGGAGTATAATAATCCTGACAATGGCGGATTTGAAGTAGCCCTTGGTGCTGAGCAGAAAACGGGTCCCGGCCTTGTCCTTATTGAGGGAGGTCGTTTTACTATGGGACAGGTGCAGCAGGATGTTATGTTTGACTGGAATAACAGACCAAGAACTGTTACCGTTTCTTCATTTTATATGGATGAAACAGAAGTAAAGAATATTGATTACCGTGAATATCTTTTCTGGTTGAGAAGGGTATACAAAGATTATCCTGAAGTTTACAGAAGAGCATTACCTGATACATTAGTCTGGAGAAGTCCTATGGGTTTCAATGATCCGTATGTGGAATATTACTTCAGGCACCCGGCTTATAATAATTATCCGGTTGTTGGTGTCAGCTGGGTGAAGGCAAACGATTTCTGCCTATGGAGAACTGACAGGGTTAATGAACAATTGCTCATTGACGAGGGAGAACTAAATCCCGATCCGAATCAGGCAAATGAAAAGAACTTTAACACTGAAGCATATCTTGCCGGCCAGTATGAAGGGGTAGTAAATCAGTTACGACCAAGTCTTAATCCAAATAAAACAGAAAGACGGACAAATTTTGAAGATGGTATACTGCTGCCAAGTTACAGACTGCCCACTGAGGCTGAATGGGAATTTGCATCATATGCTCTCAGAGGCAATACATTTGAAGAGAGGATTTATGAAAGAAGAATTTATCCCTGGGATGGACATAACGTACGAAATTCAGCGAAGAAAAACAGAGGAGAGATGATGGCTAATTTTGTTCGCGGCAGAGGTGACCTCATGGGAGTTGCCGGTAGCCTTAATGACAATGGGAGTATTACTGTTGATGTTAAATCATATTGGCCAAACGACTACGGCTTGTATTGCATGGCTGGAAACGTAAATGAATGGGTACAGGATGTCTATCGTCCGCTTACATCTGAAGATGTCGATGGATTTAATCCTTTCAGGGGTAATGTTTATACCGATCTGAAGCGTGATGCAAACGGTTCGGTCGTAGCCAAAGACAAGCTTGGAAGATTGTTTATCGATACAGTTAAAGACTCAGATGTTGCAAACAGATATAATTATCAGAAAGGCGACTATAGGAACTACAGGGATGGCGATCTTCAGTCAGCAATACCTGGTGGCGGAGGTACTGATTACACGGTAGAGGACAATAAAAAAGGATCTCTCAGGATGTACGCTCAGGATGGCAATCCAAATGCCAACGATTTTGTGACTCTGATAAATGACAATGCACGGGTATACAAAGGAGGATCATGGAAAGACAGAGCCTATTGGCTTAATCCATCCACAAGAAGATTCCTCGATCAGGAAAGTTCACGTGACGATATTGGTTTCAGATGTGCCATGATCAGGGTTGGAAGTCCAGCAGGTTTGTAATACCTGATACTAAGATATTATACGCCTCATTATGGATTCATAGTGAGGCATTTTTTTACGAATATGAAAACCGAACAATTATTTAATCTTTTTAAGGAATCAACGGGAATTTCTACTGATTCCCGCAAAGTAGAGAAGGGTCAGGTCTTCTTTGCACTCTGGGGTGATAATTTCAACGGAAATAAATTTGCCTCTGACGCTCTTTCACGGGGAGCTTTATGTGCAGTGATTGATGATCCCTTTTTTGAAATTGAAAACACGATTCTTGTAGAAGACTGCCTGTTTGAATTGCAGGCTCTTGCCGCACACTACAGGAAGCTATTGAATATCCCCGTTCTTGCCATCACTGGTACCAATGGTAAAACAACAACAAAGGAATTAATTGCTGCAATCCTGTCGAAAAAACTAAAAGTCCATTTTACTAAGGGTAACCTCAATAATCAAATCGGAGTTCCTCTGACGATTCTTTCAACACCTTCCGATACTGAAATGTTGGTTGTTGAAATGGGTGCCAGTCACATAGGCGAGATAAGGACTTTATGCCTGATCGCAAAACCTGATTACGGAATCATTACAAATATCGGTAATGCTCATATTGAAGGTTTTGGATCGGTTGAAGCAGTTATTAAAGCTAAGACAGAACTTTATGAGCATCTGCGTAAGATAAATGGTATTGCCTTCTATAACGACAAAGACCCTGTTCTGGCAGATAAAATATTCAGAATGATAAACAAGGCAGTTCCCTTTTCTGATCCTACCGGCATTGATCTTTTAATAGAACCGCTTGCGTCAGATCTTAATCTGAAATTATCATTAAGCTACCTTCATAAAACGTATAATATATCAACAAATCTGTTCGGAAGCTATAATCTTGAAAATGTTCGCGCAGCGATAGGTATTGGTCTTTTCCTGGGGGTTGAAATCGAGGATATTGTTGATACTATTGAAAAATATAAACCTGCCAACAACAGGTCTGAAATTAAAGTCACGAAAAGCAATACGCTTATATGTGATTCCTATAATGCCAATCCCACAAGTATGCGTTCTGCCCTCGACTCATTTTCAGCATTAAAGGCAGAATCAAAAGCTGTGATTCTGGGTGATATGCTTGAACTCGGTGATAAAAGCGAAGAGGAACATCTGAAGGTTTTGAAAATGATTCAATCTATCAGTGCGGATAAGGTTCTTCTGGTGGGTCCGGTATTTCGGAAAGTAGCTTCAGCTTCCGGTTTTAACGTTTTTAGTACCGTGAATGATCTTTTCGAGTACCTCAGGGACGAACCACTGCATAACAAAACAATACTTATTAAAGGTTCGAGGGGTATGAGGCTAGAAAAAATCTATGATCTTTTATAAAGGATCAATTTAACTGGTCACCTCTTCCGGTAAATGTGATGTTTATCATCAAAACTTCAGATCTGCTGCCCGATCTGACACGTGGACCCCATAATCCGTAGCCCGATGAAACAATAAACTGTGAATTCCCTTTTTTCAGATAACCATAGCTTAATTCATAGATCATAGCAGTTAAATAATTTACGGGCCACATCTGCCCGTTATGCGTATGTCCTGAAAGTTCCAGGTCTACTCCATATTTTGCAGATTCATCAAGATGGAAAGGTTGATGATCAAGCAGAATTACAGGTTTGTTTGTATCAACCTGATTCATGAGTTCACTCAGTTTCATTCTCTCCTTCCTGTAAAAGCGAAACGAATCCCTGTCGATTCTGCCGATAAGTTGAATTCCCCCGGGAAGAGTCACTATTTCATCCTTTAAGACTCTTATCCCCTTGCTTTCAATATATGGAATAGTCCGGGCTGCCCCTCCTATAAACTCATGGTTGCCCGTAATTGCATATAGTCCATCTGTGCAATCCGGCCAGGTGAAATATTGCAGGAGATCGCCTCTCAGCACCGGTCCGATTTCTCCATCAACAATATCACCGAGAAGCAAAACAATGTCGGGTTTAATGTCTTTGATCATCTGCGACATCTTTTTCAAACTTCTTTTTCTGATTATGCTTCCAAGATGGATGTCTGAAACTGCTGCGATCCGCAGGGTTTTCACTTCTCCTGCCGGTTTGTTTATTGTGATATTATATTCTCTTGTTACCGGTATAATTGCATTGATGAAACCGCCGGCTATTAATAATATTGAGGTTGAGGCTATAATTAAAAATGACCATTTCCGGTAAATCAGAATACTGTCACCCTTCATAATTCCGGGAATTCTCAGGAACAGTAAAATGATATCAGAGAGAAGAAAAAAGAAGAATCCATAAAGCATGAATGCAAGCCAGAATCCTCCAAGTATATTTAATGCATCGGTGATTACTGATGAATGTTTTGATTCAAGAATCTTGGCAAAAATAAAAAGCACTGCAAGCAAAAAAAATGTGATAGTGTATAGAAACCTGTTATTCTGCAAAGCAGGGACTGCTTTTAAACCCTTATAATATAAATAAATATTTACCAGGGAATAGATTGTAAGTACTATGGAAAAAAATACTAGCATTTGATATCTCTTCATTTTAGATTGTTTTTACAATACCAGGCTTTTATATGTCTTATTGCCTTTAACATAAAACTCAAAAACAATACTCTTGTTCAAAATTGTCTTTTCACTGAAGGTTACCTCTAGTTTTTTTACTGATTTTCTTTTTTCCCTGAGTTTTTTCAGCGCTTTATAATAGTCCATATGAGCATTCCAAACAGCACTTGCGCTTCTTATGTTACCTTGCAGGAGAAAATAAAATGCAGCAAGACCGTCAAGAAGCATTCTGATAAATAAAATTGTATAAAATTTATTATCCGGCAGGTTTTTATAAAGAAGGAACAGGCTGTTTCTGAAGTTCAGATAGGTTTTAAATGGTGAACTATATGAAAGGGTGCCGCCTCCGACATGGTAAATAACGGAATCAGAAATAAAACATACCCGATATCCTGCTTTATGAAAACGCCAGCACAGGTCAATTTCTTCCATATGAGCAAAAAAATCCTCATCGAATCCGCCGCATTTATTCCATGCTTCGCTTCTCACAATCATACAAGCTCCGCTTGACCAGAAAACATTGATCTGTGTATTGTACTGCCCGGTATCTTTTTCAACTTTGGTAATTACCCTTCCCCGGCAAAATGGATAGCCATATTTATCGATAAAACAGCCGGCTGCACCTGCGTGTTCAAAATGATCTTTCTGATTATATGAGAGTATTTTTGGCTGACAGGAAGCTACATCGGGATTAGCATCCATGAAGCTGACAAGTGGCTGAAGCCAGTTTGGAGTCACCTCTATATCAGAATTCAATAATACAAAATATGTGGCATCTATCTGATTTACAGCTCTATTATATCCACCGGCAAATCCATGATTTTTATCAAGTTTTATAACAGTTACATTGCTGAAATTATCGGCAACCCATTCGGGAGAACCATCAGTCGATCCATTGTCTGCTACAAAAACTGCTGTTTCATTGTCCTGGGAATATTTTATAACTGTTCCCAGGAACATTTTCAAAAAGCCAAGACCATTCCAGTTTAATATTACAATTGCTGTCTTAAGCATTTTCACCGGGCTTTTCGTGCTTCCATCTGCGATGACTCCAGATCCAGAACTCGGGTTTTTCGCGTATGATTTCTTCAAGTCTTCTTACGTGAGTTTCTGTGATTGCTTCTTCCGATAATCCCGTAGTATGTTCATGCAGAAGCTCTATGTCAAGGTTATAATGGCCTCGTTTTACTTTCTGAATATGAAAAAAGACTACTGCCATGTCGTACTTTGCTGCGATCTTCCCGGCACCTGTAAAAACTGCAGTGTCCTGATTTAAAAAGGTAGTCCAATATTTTATATCTCCCTTTGCAGGAATCTGATCGGAAATGAAAACCGAAAAAGTATTTATTTTATTGATTTTATACTTTATTATTTCCCTGATGATAAGCGATGTTGGAGTCAGAACAATACCATATTTCGATCTCTGATCGTTAAAAAAGCCATTGAAATACTTGTTTTGCAGTGGTTTAAAGATAATAATTGTCTTGTACTTTAGATAATATGGCAGCAATGTAGGCCACTCCCAGTTATTATAATGACCTAATACTGCAATAATATCTCTTTTCTCCTCCCTTAACTTATCAATAACTTCAAGATTGGTGTATGTGTAACGTTTAATCTGTTCTTTCTTACTCATATGAGTCATTTTAAGAATCTCAACAATAAGATCAGCCAGATGACTGTAAAATTTTTTTTCTATGGTTTTACGTTCCTCATCAGTTTTTTCAGGGAATGAGTTTTTAAGGTTTGTGGATACAACTTTCCTCCGGTATGAAACAATATAATAGAGTACAAAATAGACAAGGTCGGAGAATAAATAAAGAATTCTTAACGGAAGCAGGGATAGAAACCAGTTAATCCCGTAGAAAATATAGTAAGCAATTGCCCCCATCACTGAAACTTGTTTAATTCTTCATAAAATTACTTACAATTCCCAGAATCTCAGAAAAAATATTACTGTTCCCTGCTATAAATTCTTCCCCTTTAAGATTCTTTTCATTCCCGGAGAAATCACTTACTTTTCCACCAGCTTCTCTGACGATAAGCATTCCAGCTGCGATATCCCAGTGTTTAAGGCCATATTCATAGAATACTTCGAACCTGCCACAGGCAACATAGGCCAAGTCAATTGCTGCCGAACCAAGCCTTCGTATACCATGAGTATTCTGACAGAGATATGTTAAACATTTCATATAGGCATCTATTCTGACGAAATCATTATATGGAAATCCTGTTGCTATAAGGCTGTCAGACAGGTGCTCAACTTTCGATACATGAATCCTTGACCCGTTTAGCCAGGCACCGCCGCCTTTCCATGCAACAAATGATTCCTTTCCGCTGACCTCATATACCACACCAGCTATGACCTCATCATATTCCATGAGTCCGATGCTGATCGAATAAGGATGAAAACCGTGAAGGAAATTTGTTGTACCATCCAGAGGGTCAATGACCCAGCAGTATTTCAGACCGATTTTTTTTGATGTTCCTTCTTCTGTTATAAAGCCGGCTTCAGGAAGAAGATGGCTTAGTTTTTCAACCAGCATTTTTTCTGAGCCTTTATCAACATAACTTACAAAATCATTCAAGCCTTTCTTTTCTGTCTTATTTATATCGAATCCCTGTGATTCAGTGAGAATAAACTTACTCGCTTCAATAGCTGCCTTTTCAATTTCCACACAAATTTCTTTAAGATCAATCATAGTCTATCCGATTAGTTCAATACTCATTTTTCCAGATGTCAGTATATCATTCAGCTTAACTTTTCTTATTTCTCCTGCCAGCTTTGAGTCCCATGGATACTGCACCCTGATATAATTGGATGTAAATCCGGTTATAAATCCGTCGCTGTAGGTTTTTTCAAACAAAACATTAGTTATCTGGCCGATATTCAATTTATTAAATATAATATTTTTCTTTTGAGAAAGTGCAATAAGTTGTTTACTCCGTTTCTCCTTATCAATATAGGACACTTTTTCAGCCAGATTTGCTGCAAAAGTACCAGGCCTTTCAGAAAATGTAAAGACATGCAGATAGGACAGAGGAATTTCTTCAAGGAATGAATACGTATCTTCAAAATCCGAATCTGATTCTCCAGGGAAACCAACAATAACATCAGCTCCAATTCCCGCAAATGGCATCTTGTCCAAAAGCCTGTTTATCCTGGAGGCAAAAATATCCCTTTTGTATCTCCTTCGCATAAGTCCGAGAATCTTATCGCAACCACTTTGTAAAGGAATATGGAAATGAGGAAGTATCTTCCCGTTTAGCGCTGACAGCTCAATCAATTCATCAGTTAACAGGTTAGGTTCGATGGACGAAATTCTGAACCTTTCAATCCCCTGTACTTTAACCAGTTCTTTTAATAGTTTTGTAAAAGAATCGCCGGTCGATTTTCCGAAATCACCTATATTAACACCAGTAATGACAATCTCTCTTAACCCGTTTTCAGCAATTTGTTCCGCTTCCCTGATGATAGACGAAATTTCAGGATTTCTGCTTCTGCCTCTCGCCATTGGTATTGTACAATAAGAACAGCCGTAATCGCATCCGTCCTGGACCTTCAGAAATGATCGTGTCCTGTCGCCGATTGAATAAGACGGTGTAAAGCTATCATTTGAAGTAAGTTCGCAGGTATGGATCTCAGCCTTCTGCCTTTTAACAAGAACAGTTATATAATCAGAGATATCGAATTTCTCATTTGTTCCAAGAACAAGATCGACGCCCGGAATAGAAGATATTTCCTGCGGATTTAACTGTGCATAACAGCCTACAACAGCAATAAATGCCCCCGGAGAAAGAGTGATAAATTTCTTTATCGCCTGTCTGCATTTTTTGTCGGCCGCATCGGTCACCGAACATGTATTAATTACATATATGTCAGCTTTTGAGCTGGCAGAAACTCGTTCAAATTTCTCCTGGGGGAATGACCTTGAGATAGTTGAGGTCTCCGCAAAGTTGAGTTTACATCCCAGTGTGTGGAAGGCTACTTTTTTCTTCTCCTCTGTCATGGAATTTCATCAGATTATTTCATGAGTTTAGTGAGAAATACATTTCTGAATTCAATGTCTTTTCCTTCACTTTGTAAACAAACGGATCCCTTGGAAAGGTTTACATTTGTTCCCCTGTTTTGGAGTACTCCATTTACGGAAACCTCTATAGTATTGGCTTTGCATACAACTTCCAGCATATTCCATTCGCCAACTGCTTTTTCGGTTGACTTAGAAATCTTGGTTACGAATGGTTTCTTCTTATCTGTGTGCTCGTCCATATCAGCTCCGTTCATACATACAAAATCTCCTGCATTACCAGCCTGCAGCTGACATTCAACACATCTTAACCATATTGAATCGGGAGGTTGCGCATGAATAAATACACCGCTATTTGTTGCTTCAGATGGCCATCTCCATTCCACATGAAGTTTGTAGTCGGAGTAACTGTCCTTAGTCCTCATATAACCAAACGGATCTCCGGTAATATGGATGACGCCGTTTTGAACAGAGAAGACTTTAGCCGGATCAACTGAAGGGTCCTTGAGTTTAAACACCCAGTTGCTCAGATCTTTATTGTTAAAAAGCATGATTTTTTCACTTTTCTTATTCACTGGCTTATTGTTGTTTTTTGCTTTTGATTGTGCTGAAGCAATATTTTGAATTGCCAGCAGTGAAATTAGCAGCAGCGCAATAAAACGTATTGGTTTTGTTTTCATTATACTTATTAATTATAACAATTTTAATTCTTTTTTTAATCACGGAGTATCACAGAGTTACACAGAGTCAAATCGATAATTTTCCAGGTCTCCCATTCTCCCATTGTCCCTTTCTCCCATTCTCCCTTTCATTGATACCTTACAGTAACTTGCTGGCCAGTTCAGCCAGGAAACTTCTTTCCCCCTTGACAAGATTAACGTGAGCAAAAATATCCTGATCCTTCATTTTGTCAGATAAATAGCTCAGTCCGTTTGATGCAGTATCAAGGTAGGGTGAATCAATCTGCTCAATATCACCGGTAAAGACCATCTTTGTTCCTTCGCCGGCTCTTGTTATGATGGTTTTAATTTCATGGGGGGTGAGGTTCTGTGCTTCATCAACAATGAAAAAAATACTTGAAAGGCTCCTGCCCCTAATATATGCCAGGGGTGTTATCACTAGTTTATCTTCTTTCATCATATCATTGATCCTCAGGAATTCAGGGCTCTGGTGGCTGAATTTATGCTTGATGACTGTAAGATTATCATAGAGAGGCTGCATATATGGATCCATTTTTTCTTTAACGTCACCAGGCAGAAAACCAAGATCACGATTGGCCAGAGGTACAATCGGGCGCGCCAGAAAGATCTGCTTATATCTTTTATGTTGTTGAAGTGCTGCCGCAAGAGCCAGAAGCGTTTTTCCGGTTCCGGCCTTTCCTGTTAAGGAAACAAGCTGAATATCAGGATTCGACAGGGCTTCGATTGCAAATGTCTGTTCGGCATTCCTGGGATCAATTCCATAAGTAGTTTGTTTGATTACCCTGCTTAGGGATTTACTAACGGGATTGTAATGGGCAAGAGCACTTGACCCATTATTTTTCATAATGAAAAACTGATGTCCTTTCAGACCTGGCTCAAGATTAAATTCGCCGGAACTTACCCCTTCAGGAACTTCATACAGCTTGCTTATTGATTCCTGATTAACCCCTTCAAGAATCCTGATCCCCTTGTAGAGATCATCAATATTTGCAACCTTGTCGTTTTCATAATCCTGAGCGATAATGCCCAGTGATTTTGCCTTCATTCTTAGATTGATATCTTTTGTAATCAGAACAACAGTCTTATCTTTATTTGCACTGCAGACATACTCGGCAATCGCAAGAATCCTGTGATCAGCGGTTCTTTCCGGAAACGATTGACTTACCTTATCTGAAAAGTCCTTGCCAGTCTCAATATGGAGATTTCCAAGGTTCTCGCCCAGTGGGATATTAGCTGTGAGAAGCATGTCTCCTGAAAGTTTATCAAGCTCCCTGGTAAACTCGCGGGCATGAAAGTTGATCAGATCATTTCCTCTTTTAAATTTGTCAAGTTCCTCCAGAACCACGATAGGAATAATTACATCATTTTCTTCAAAATTATAAATACACTTATAATCATGAAGCAAAACGTTGGTATCAATAATAAAAAGTTTCTTGTTGTGTTTCCTTTTCATTTCCAAGTGTTTTAAAATCAAAACAGTACATTGAACTGATCATCCCAGTTGAGACGTGCAAAAATAACCAAAAATCTGGTATTAATTGTTATGATAAATTAAAGTATGTTATTTTGTATAGTTAAATGCCTAAAGTTAGGAGTGGCTAAAGTACTTAAAGCTATAAAAACACTAATCAAAAAAAACGATAAACTCTAAATGCCAGACCTAATGACATATTCCGATACCCTTGAGTTTCTGTTCAGCCAGCTTCCGGCTTTTCACAGGATTGGAAAAGTAGCCTATCGCAACGATCTGAAAAATACCATAATCCTTGATAACTATTTTGGCAATCCTCATCTTAAATTCCCCACCATACATGTCGCCGGGACTAATGGCAAAGGATCTGTTTCGCATATGATTGCCTCTGTTTTGCAGGAAGCTGGTTACAAAACCGGTCTCTATACCTCCCCTCACCTTAAGGATTTCAGGGAAAGGATAAAAGTTAATGGAGCGATGATTCCTGAAAGCGAGGTGATAAATTTTGTGATCAGGCATCAGAACATTATTGGTTCAGTAAAGCCTTCATTTTTCGAAATGACAGTTGCAATGGCCTTTAATTTCTTTGCTGAATCCAAGGTTGATGTTGCAGTTATTGAAGTTGGTCTTGGAGGACGGCTTGATTCGACCAATATTATTACTCCTGTCCTGTCTGTAATTACAAATATTGGTCATGATCATATGGATCTGCTGGGAGACACCATTGAAAAAGTCGCTATTGAAAAGGCAGGAATCATTAAAAAGAACATCCCCGTGTTAATTAGTGAGACACAATCCGAAATCAGAGATGTTTTTATCAGGAAAGCCTATGATAATCAATCTCAGGTCTTTTTTGCTGATGAAATATATTCATGTGAACTTGGCGAAAATAAGCGTCTCACCGGTATTAGAGAATACATAGGTAAAGGATTGTCAGATATTAACCTGATCAAAGGTGAAACACCTCTTGGGGGTGATTGCCAGGCAAAGAACCTCAAAGCTGTTTTTGCGTCATTCACTTTGTTAAAAAATTCTTTTTCTGTAACAGAAAAAGATATCATTGGGGGCATAAGAAAAGTTGTAAAAAACACTGGACTTCTTGGCCGATGGCAGACTTTGGGAACATCTCCTTTAACTATATGTGACACAGGGCACAACAAAGAAGGTTTGGAATATGTTATGAATCAGCTCAGGCATATTAAAAAATCGGCTCTCCATATTGTTGTGGGATTTGTTAATGATAAAGATCTGGGTTTAGTGTTGCCTCTGTTCCCAACAAAAGCAAGTTATTATTTTACAAAAGCTTCAGTTCCCAGAGCACTTAATGAACTGGTACTTAAAAACGAAGCGTCTAAATTCGGACTTAAAGGCGAGAGTTATTCAAGTGTCAAAGAAGCATTTAATAATGCAAAAAAGAATGCAAAACCAGATGACATGATTTTCATAGGAGGCAGTACCTTTGTGGTAGCTGAAGTAGTTTGAGTTTCCGCAATCACAATCAAAAAACAGGATTTATTATTTAATTTTGTGAAATATCAGCCGTAAAATGCCCGATATTGACAGGAAATATGCATCACCTGTAAGATGTTTTTTACAGGTAAAAAACTGACTAATCTGTAATCAGAGTTTATATATTTTGATCCTTAAGCCAGGAAGTGTGGTCATCAATCTGTTCAAAGTTAACCATGGCAATTGAAGCAGAACTGATAAATTTATGCCGGAGAACCCATAAGACTGCTTCTTTATAACTTGGCTCTATAGAAGCTGAGGGTGAATACTTCCCCCCGGAACAGGTTTTCATTGCAATTACACCTATCCCTTTATTGGCAGCTTCAGTAAGAATTAATATAAGTTTTGACTGATCCCACTCTGAATAATTCCTGGTTACTGAGTGTACAAAAGAACCTTTATGGTTAAAAGGGACCATGACCACATCATAGAATGCTTCTGAATTGTTCCTTGCGGGAAGGTTCATATATTCATTGTGTGTTGAGAATCCGTGTGCTTTAATTACTCCCGAGTTTTTCATGCCTTCAAAAAACTTAAGTGTTTCCTGGTGAAAAAGAAGATTCTCATCAAGAGCATCATGATACAAAAGAACGTCAATATAATCAGTACTCAGAGCCTGGAGACTGGCTTCAAGTTTTGATGATAAGGCGTCATGTATTTCAACTGATCCTCTCTTTCCTTTTCCTTTTGAAGGCAACTCCTCCATTTCCAGCCGTATCTTGGTTTGAATTACAATTTGTTTCCTTATTCCGGTAATTGATTTACCTACCAGTTTCTCATTATTTCCATTACCGTACGAACGGCCGGTATCGATAAAATTAATTCCTTTGCTGAGTACATATTTTATTACTGATTCTTCATTTGTCCTTGGAGCTCCGAAAGCAATTGGTGATATCTTTATACCTGTTTTGCCCAGAGATCGCAAATCGAATCCTGAAAGAAACAGGGCGGACATATTATTCGACACCACGCTTATTCCTGCAATTCCGGTTAATGCTTTGGCTAAGAATTCTTTGCGGCTTAATTGCTTTTTCCCCATGAGCTGTAAAATATAACAACACCGAATTAAGGAAATATTTTCCTAAGTTTGCAAGCTAATGCTAAATTAATGGGAACAAGCATTTATTTCTGGATTGGATTCCATGTTTTTGTCTTTACAATGCTTGCACTCGATCTGGGTGTATTTCATAAACATACACATAAAATACCAGTAAAAGAAGCAATTATATGGAGCTGCATTTGGATATCTCTGGCTCTGTTATTTGATTTATTTATCTATCTGGATAAAGATTTTGGTCCGGTTAAAGCTCTTGAGTTTCTGACAGGCTATGTTATCGAATACTCTCTTAGTGTTGACAACATTTTCATCTTTATTCTGATATTTTCTTATTTCGCTGTAAATAAGCAATATCAGCATAAAATATTATTCTGGGGAATCCTTGGAGCGCTGATAATGAGAGGCATTTTTATTTTTGCAGGGGTTGCTCTTATTAACAGGTTTCAATGGATAGTAATTATTTTCGGAGGTTTTCTTGTTTTTACAGGAATAAGGATGTTATTCCAGAAGGAGGCAGAAGTTGATCCTGAAAAAAATATGGTGGTAAGGTTCTTCAGAAGATTTCTTCCGGTAACAAAAACGTTACACGGCGACAAATTATTCATCAAAGCGGACAAAAAACTCTATGCCACACCTTTATTTCTTGTTCTGCTAATCATTGAATCATCTGACCTTATATTTGCCGTTGACAGTATCCCTGCAGTCCTTGCTATTAGTAAACATACATTCATTGTATATACCTCCAATATTTTTGCAATACTGGGATTAAGGTCACTATATTTTGCTATCGCTGGAATAATGACCTATTTCCGTTTCCTGAAAGTAGGTCTGGCATTTGTCTTAACTTTTGTAGGACTGAAAATGCTATCATCCTACTTCCATTTTGAGATTCCTATTCTTATATCTCTGGGAATAATTATCTCAATTCTGCTCATATCAATCCTTGCTTCTGTCTTTATAAAAAAGAGTGAAGAATGATTGCCCAAAGAAAGAAACCACCTGTATACTGGCCATTACTTGTTCTTTTCATCTTCATCACGATAAGTTCAGTAATTGGGGGTTTTATATATTTGACCTATCAGAGAAATCGCCTTCTGACTGAGCAGCAACTCGAGCTTTCATCAATATCATACCTGAAAATAAGACAGATTTCACAGTGGAGACTCGAAAGGGTGAATAACGGCCGGTTCCTGGGTGAAAATAACCTGTTGGTAATGAAGTTTTCAGAATATCTTAAAGACTCATCTAATTATCAACTACATAAGGAGATCCTTCAAACTTTGAAATCGCTGGTGGATAACTTTGATTATAAAAATGCTCTTCTTATACAGAATAACGGAAATGTCAGAATAGCTTATCCGGGAATGGATACTCTGATAGGGGATCATCTTACGAATTTGCTGCCTGAAGTTATTAAACAACGGAAAATTGTACTTACAGATCTCCATAAAGCTTCTAAGGTCAGTTTTATCCATCTCGATCTTCTGGTGCCTTTGATAGAGCGCAATCAGAAAGACACTACTGTGATGGGAATACTTGCTCTCCGTATCGACCCTCAGGAAGTTCTTTATCCTCTTTTGAAATCATGGCCTACTTCGAGTAAAAGTGCTGAAACTATTTTATTCAGACAAGAGGGTGATGAAATAGTCTATCTGAATGAGCTCAGGCATATTAAAAATGATATACTGACATTTAAAAAACCTGATTCAATGGCGAATTTACCTGCGGCAATGGCACTTCAGGGTATTACCGGCACAACAGACGGAATTGACTACAGAAATGTTAAAGTGGTAGCAGCGATGAATAAAGTTCCCGGAACACCATGGTATCTGGTAGACAAGATGGATCGCGAGGAGGTTTTAGAAGGTATGACATTACAGGTACGTATGATAGTGATCATCCTTATTCTGATTTTCATTACTTCCGGTTCTTTCCTGGGAGTGTTAATCAGAAATCAAAGAGTAGAATATTATCGCGAAAAGTACGAAGCAGAAGTTGCCCGTCTTGCACTGGTCAAACATTTTGACTATATATTAAAGTATGCTAATGATATTATCTTCTTAATTAACGATGATCTGAATATCATTGAAGCTAACGATCGTGCTCTGGAGTACTATCAGTATACACGTGAAGAGTTTATTGGGATGAATGTAGAAAAAATAAGAGCTCCTGAAACATTAGCACAACTTACCTGGAATGTCCATAATGTTAATGAAAATGAGTCTGCGACATTTGAAACGATACATATGCGTAAAGATCATACAACCTTTCCCATTGAGCTCAGCTCAAGGGTTGTGATGATAGAAGGTTTAAAATATTATCAGTCTATTGGTCGGGATATTTCAGAGCGAAAAACCGTTGAAAACATTCTTAAAGAGAGCGAAGAAAAATTCAGAAAAATATTTGAAGAAAGTCCTTTTTCAATCCTGATGACCGGTAAAGATTTTGGTATAATCAGGGCGAATTTATCATTCTGTAATCTTAGTGGTTACAGTGAAGATGAGCTCAAACTTTTCACCTTCAGAGATTTTACACATCCTGATTATATTGCGGGTGATGAGATTTCACTGCTCAAACTGATTGCAGGTGAGATTCCGGTTTATCATACCGAGAAGGGGTATATCCGGAAAGATGGTATTGTTATCTGGGGATCAACAAATGTTAGTATAATCCGTGACAAAAACGACGAAGCTCAATTCATGCTTGTTATGATTGAGGATATCACATCCAGGAAGAAGGTAGCAGACGCACTCGATAATTCTGTTTCTTTACTGCGGGCAACTCTTGAATCAACTGAAGACGGACTTCTTGTTGTTAGCTCGTCAGGGAAGATTGTTCAGTTCAATCAGAAATTTATTGATATGTGGCGAATTCCGCATGAAATGATGTTATCCGGAGAGGATAATATTATTCTTGAGTTTGTAAAGGACCAGCTGTTTGAACCTGATAGATTTCTTAAAACTATTAAAAAACTTTATACAGATCCTGATGTGAAAAGTTCTGATCAACTGGATTTTATCGATGGAAGAATTTTTGAACGCTATTCACAACCTCAAATGATTAATGGACTAAGTGTTGGACGTGTATGGAGCTTTCGTGATATAACCAGACAGAAAAGGGCAGAGGCAGATCTGATAGCCGCGAAAGAGGGTGCTGAGGAAAGTGACAGGCTGAAGACCGCATTCTTACATAATGTCTCACATGAGATCCGGACACCTATGAATGCCATAATCGGTTTTTCAACACTTCTTAATGAACCAGATACAACTGTAGAAGAGCGTAATCAGTATATCGATATAATTTTTCAGAGCGGGGGACAGCTACTTTCAATAATAAATGATATTGTAGATATAGCAAATGTGGAAAGCGGTCAGGCTAAAATTAATCTGACTGAATTTAATCTTAATTCGGCACTGAGAAGCTTGAATGACCAGTTCAGCATTATGGGGAATCAAAAGAATGTTTCTATAAATCTTAAGACGTCGCTTTCAGATGAAGACTCAAAAATTATTTCAGATAATACCAAGCTTGTTCAAATACTTTCCAATTTAATAAACAATGCCATTAAATTCACAAAGGATGGAACTGTTGACTTTGGATATGTTCTTAAAGACAATTTTCTTGAATTCCATGTTAAGGACAATGGAATTGGGATCCCTGAAGAGTATCATGCCAGGATCTTCGACAGGTTTTATCAGGTTGATAGTGCTGTTTCGCGACAGTATAGCGGTACCGGATTAGGACTCTCTATTTGTAAAGGCTATGTTGATTTGTTGGGTGGAACTATCAGAGTTGAGTCAGAATCAGGGCAGGGGACAATGTTTGTATTTACCATCCCCTATACCAGGGCATAAGTTTCACTAAAATAAAATGCTATTCTTTTATCTGCCTGTAACTTATGCCTGTGGAAAAATTCTTTTAAAAAATAAGTTATAAAATAGAACTTTTTGCTGAACATAAACAATTTTGATATGTTTATTTAGTCTAAGTATAAATAAATAAATCTATGTTGCTTATGAAAAAGATGCTGTTAATTGTTATTGCTCTTATAGTTGTGTCACAACTTTGGTCACAAAACGGTTCGATGTCTTCTTCTCAACAAACATCGAAAGAAGACAGGAATTTCCGGATCCCCCTGATTGGCGAGACTGCTCCGTCATTTACTGCGGAATCAACAAACGGAACAGTTAATTTTCCTGATGATTTTGGTCGTAAATGGAAAATTTTGTTTAGCCATCCCCAGGATTTTACACCCGTATGTTCAACGGAGATAATGGAACTTGCAAGCCTGCAGGACGAATTTGATAAACTTGGAGTCAAAATGATTGTCGTCTCTACAGATGCACTAGAAACACATGTTCAGTGGAAAAAATCGATGGAATCACTCGACCTTAACGGAAGAGGGAACGTGAAAATAAAATTTCCGCTTGTGGATGATAGCAAACTGGCTATATCAAAACTTTATGGGATGATTCATCCCGCATCAAATACTACGAAGTCGGTCAGAGGTGTATTTATTATTGATCCAGACAATATTATCCAGGCCATCTATTTTTACCCCAAGAGTGTTGGAAGAAACACTGATGAATTGATCAGAATGGTTACAGCCCTTGAGACCACTGAAAAAAGTGAATTTTTAACACCGGTTAACTGGAAAGCAGGTAACGATCTTCTTGTTCCCGCACCTCCATCAGCTGATGCTTCCGCCAAGACTAAAGTCCCGGACGGTTTTTACAGCCCTGTCTGGTATCTTTGGTATAAGAAAGCTGCCAAAAACTGAGATAACACGCCCCGATCAGGAGATTGAAAAGTTATATTAGTACAGTAAAAGACGTTCAGAAGTTTTTCTGAACGCCTTTTTCATTATTGGTTTTGAAGAAAGATTGATCTGTTTTTATTGCCTCACTGAATTGTCAATTAATCCTGTTTTTCTTGATTTATATGTCATTATAAAATAGCATATTAGATCAAACAGAGATTATCAGTATTAAGGTTTTGTTAAATATATTTCTAAAATGAACATAATAATTTATATAATGTTTAATTAGTCTAAATAAAAATAAATATTAGTAGAAACTTTAATTTAAAGTCATGAAAAAGTTAATGATTGTTATATTACTTGTTTTTTCTGTGTCAAAATTATGGTCACAGGATCCAAATTCCTTTAAAACATTTTTTGATGAGCCAAAACCAGTAGAAGACAGGAACTTCAAAATCCCATTGATAGGCGATACAGCACCTTCATTTACCGCTGAATCGACTAATGGGAAGATAAAGTTTCCTTCCGATTTTGGCAGCAGCTGGAAAATTCTGTTCAGTCACCCCCAGGACTTTACACCTGTGTGCTCGACAGAATTGATTGAGCTCGCTAATATACAGAGCGAATTTGATAAGATGAATGTAAAACTTATAGCAATTTCTACTGATCGTTTGGACACACATGAACAGTGGAAAAAAGCGATGGAGGGTCTTTTATATAAGGATCAGAAGACGATAAACATTACTTTCCCACTTGTTGCGGATGTAGATCTCTCAGTTTCTAAAAAATACGGCATGATTCATCCCGAATCCAATACGACCAGAGATGTAAGAGGCGTGTTTATTATTGATCCGAAAAACACTATCAGGGCAATTTATTTTTATCCAAAAGAGGTAGGAAGAAATACGGATGAACTCCTAAGAATGGTAACAGCTCTGGAAAAAACAAGTTCTGAACAAGTAATGACGCCCGCAAACTGGAAGGCAGGAGATGATGTACTGATCCCGACAATCCCTAAAACAGGTGCCACTCAGGAAGAGCTTGCATCAGAAGGGATATATAAACTAAGTTGGTTTATGTGGTACAAGAAAGCCAAATAATATTTCTGGTTGTCTTTTCCGATATAAGGAACTGACCAACAGATAACTTAAAATTATTAATTATTGATAGAAAGCCGGGTTGATACCTGGCTTTCTATTTTTGTATTGTATTCATATTCAGACTGGTATCAGCCAACTCTAAAAAATAAAAACCGATCACGCAGGTGAACGGTTTAGTTTGCAGGGTCATTGTATGTGTGGGGGTTGACGGGTTCGAACCGCCGACCCTCTGCTTGTAAGGCAGATGCTCTGAACCAGCTGAGCTAAACCCCCATATTCTCCTTTTTTATTTTTAAAGAGAGTGCAAATATAGATTCAATTTTCATTTCTGCAAAAGATTATTAAAAATAAAAATTAAAGAAGTTCATGTATCTTTCGGGTCCATTCAGGAAGAAAAAATATAATCAACTAAAGAAATCCAGTTTGATCAAAGCGATTAGATATTCTAAACTAAAAATGCTTAATTTAGATAAAATAAATAACGGCAGACCTTTTTACCTGTTTCAGCATGCAACCAATTCCCAAATTATTATTGTCATCATGTAGAGATTATTAAGCAACCATTCGTAATGCTAATAAGTCTTGTTAATATGTTGAAAACACATTTTTGTTTGAATGATATAAGTGAATGAAAAATGCTTACATTCGCTATTGTAAGAAATTGAGTTACTAAACCTGTGGCTTAAAAAGGAATGCTATATCCTTATTAAGCTTATTTGTTTGATATATAGAAGAATACAA
>Ga0302164_10000176_pt1 | contig 23430 bp, 21 predicted proteins | sample I_Fen_E3_1_FD_193500 | JGI IMG/M metagenome (GOLD analysis project Ga0302164, IMG submission 193500) | Peat permafrost microbial communities from Stordalen Mire near Abisko, Sweden - I_Fen_E3_1 | ecosystem: Environmental > Terrestrial > Soil > Wetlands > Permafrost | place: Sweden: Abisko...
GCTATTGGCGAAAAAATAGGTATTACCCGTTTTGAAAGAGTGAATGCTCCATTTGTAGCCTCTTACATTCATGGTGCAAACCGTATGGGTGTATTAGTAGGCCTTACAAAAGAAGCAGCTGAAGCTGGTAAAGATGTAGCCATGCAAATTGCTGCAATGAATCCCTTGGCAGTTGATGAATCTTCTATTGCTCCTGAAACTATAGCAAGAGAAAGAGAAATTGCCATCGACCAGATTAAAGCGGAAGGTAAGCCAGCTGAAATGGCCGAAAAAATTGCCGTTGGTAAAGTGAACAAATTTTTAAAAGATAATACATTAGTACATCAGCCTTTTGTGAAGGACAATGGTAAATCTGTTGCCGATTATTTAAAGAGTGTAGATGCTGATTTAAAAGTTATCGAATTTAAAAGAGTGGCATTAGGTTAATCTTTTTAACCAAAAAATTATAGAGCGAAGCAATGAATAATTGCTTCGTTTTTTATTTATGATCATTTGTTTTTGTAATAAGATCTGATGCAAATGTTTTTACCGGATCTCTGCCTTTGATAATATCATCAATTGAAGGAATGATTTCGTAAGCTGGTACAATGCCATGCCCATCATTATCCGATTGCCTGATGCGGTATTTCCTGGTACAAATTTCAGTAATGATCTTTGTATTGGGTAAAATAAAATCTCTCGGTTCTCCACTAATGATATTTTTATTGCCTGCTGTTTCCTCGCCAATAAAAACTGCTCTTTTGGTAAGTTCTAAATAGGAGCTTACAATACCTGAATTGGAAAAGCTTCCTCCATTCACCAGTACATATAAATTACCTTTAAAAGCATCCACATAAGGTGTTACTATTCTTGCTTGTTTACTGCCTTCAAGAAACTCAACATGCTGGTTAAGCAGATGGGATAATAAAATAATACCGGGTTTAAAATCACCGCCCTGGTTATCACGAAGGTCAACAATAAGATTGCCGATATTATTTTCACGTATTGTTACAAATGCTTTTGTAACAGCACTTTTAAATTCCTGCTTATATACCGATCTTAAAATACTGTTATCAAAACTTTTAATAGTGAGTATTGCGGTATTCGATTGCTTATCTGTAGCACAAACAATTCCCTGCCCTTCAATTGTTGCTGCAGCTTTGTTTGGGTAACGAAGCTTTTTGTAAAAAAGAATACTGTCTTTTGCAAGTGCATTAATAGTAATAGATTGCTCGGTGTTATTTTTTTTGTACGAGACAGAAAATTCTGCAGGATGGCCGAATGAAAAACTATAATACGCGGCAAAATAATTGGTTAATATCCACGAAGGATAAGTTTCATTGAAGCCATCTCTTATTTGTCTTGCTATAAGTTGGGCAAGAAGTTCATTTGTACTTTTACTATTAATACTTAAAATTTCTGCACCTTCTTGTATTAACGTATCGCCTGAACAATTCATGTGTACATAAATCTTATTTTTTATAACGGCAATGTAAAAAGGAAAGAATGCAGCATGCTGATTATAGTAATTGGTTATTTGCTCACCGGGAAGGAACATGGTATGCCCGTCTTTTATTACAGCGTTAAGTAAACTGATATGCTGATAAAATTCCTGCGCTGTTAAAGGCACTGTAATAGTTTTATAAAGACTATCTAAAAAAAAGGAAAGCCTTTCCTTAGAAGTGTACAGGTATAATTGGGGATGTTTTTTTTCAAGCTTAGTTCTAAGAAAATTAAAATCAGTTTGTAGTTGTTCAACAGAAAAGCGTTGCTCCGGATTAAAAATATTATCCTGGCAAAATGCAGTAACATGGTAGCATATCAACAGAGAGAAAAATAATATTCTCATAAATTAATAGAGTTCTGTAATTGTAAGTTAAGCTAATGTGGCTTAAATAAAAAACCGTTGCAGAAGTTCCGCAACGGTTTTAAACAAAAGATGTAAAATCTTATCATCTTGCATACACACCATTCGGGCTAACTACACTTGCGGGCCCGCCGGTAATTCCTACTGGAGGAACAATAATGGTTACAGCTTCTCCATTTACTTTTAAAGACACTTTACGTGCATGAATTTCTACGCCTTGCTGATGAAAGGGCGGCATGGCTGCAGGCTCACGGCTGATTAAATACGGTACAGTAAAATCACTCATCTCCACTTCAAAAGTATATCCTGCCACTACACATTTGCTTACCGCTTTATCTGCACCAATTTGAATATCGAATGTGGCATTTAAAACAGGTGCCTGTTCAAATGGTGTACCTGCAAAAATATTAGGTCCAAAATATTTGCCCACCGTTTCATCAGTGCTTACAAAGCCCATAACTGCAGGCATTGCAGCAGGATCAGGTTGCCATAGTATCATACCACTTGCAGCATTACCCACCGGCGTATTTACCATACGACCTAGATGTATAATTACGTTGGGCATTTGAAGATCGGGAGAAGTAACAGCTGCCAGATCAATACCACCTTCCCAGCTCATCCATTTTGAAACATTTGTCATAATACAATTTTTAGGTTTAGGTTTTTTTTATGTAGTGTAAATGTATTGTGCTACGATGCTGTTTGTAATACCCTGCGTTGGGTATTTATTGATTTTGTACAAAACCCAATTCCTATAAGTAACCTTCTATGTACTTCGTACTTTACTTACTTTTTATACTTAATTTAAATCCATTTCTTTTTATGGGCAATATTAATGATCTGCGCCCTGCTGTTGACGTGTAACTTTTCATAAATATTAGATGCATGTTTACGAACAGTTAGCGGCGAAATAAATAATTTTTCACCAATGGCCTTATAGTTTTTGCCACTCACCATTTCTTTTAATACATCCATTTCTCTATCGCTTAGGCCAGCATTATCTTCTTTTACTTTTTCATTCACTTCATTCTCATCAAAATGGTGTACCGGCATTTGACGCAGCAACTCCATAGCCTTACGTGCAATGCCCGGGCTCATGGGTATACCATTGTGCTCGTGTACATTGGTAATGGCATCTATGATATTTACCGCACTGTCTTCTTTTAATAAATAACCGCTGGCGCCAGCTTTAATGGCTTCAAATATTTTATCATTGTCTTCAAAAATAGTAAGCACAATAAATTTTACTGCAGGGTGAGTGGCAGTGGCCATGCGTATGGTTTCAATGCCATCCAGCTCGGGCATTTCAAGGTCCATTAAAACCACATTGGGTATCGGGTTAGCAGTTTTTAACTGCTCTAAAAAATCTTTGCCATTCTTTGCTTCCAGCACCAGCTGCACTTCTTTATAAGCTGCCAGCTTTTCTTTTACGGTTTGCCTGTTGATCTGTTTATCGTCCGCTATGGCTATATATATTGGCATTGTACAAAAATGATTATTAGTAAATCAATTTACAATACTCCCATGGGAGCATTTATTTTGTTATGATGACAGAAGTTCCTTTTTCGGGAGTTGCAATTATTTCAATAACTGCACCGGCCTCTTTTGCCCGCCATTGCATGTTCTCCAGGCCATTACCTTTTTTAATTTCCTGCTCAACAAATCCTTTACCATTATCTGCAATACTGATCTTTAAGTTATTATTGCAACTGATGTTATAACTGATGGCAGTAGCATTGCTGTGTTTGATAATATTCTGTACTGCTTCCTGCAATATTTTATTCAGGTGAATAGCAGTTGATGCCGTAAGCATTTTATTTTGCTGAATAGCTTCCTGCGCATCAAAGCTGATATGCTCGAAATTTTTAAGCAACTTAAAGCAATAATTTTTAAAGCCATCACTAAAATCTGCAATACTGATCTCTTTATTATTTAGCACCCAGATGGTTTCCCTTAAACTGCCCAATATCTGCTCGGCATTGCTTTGCATTTTTAAAACCTCTTCGTCTTCGCCCGTTTTGGTTTTTAATTTTTCTACGTTGGCAATCAATGCTGACGTGTAAGCCCCCATATTATCATGCAGGTCGCGGCTGATGCGTTGCCGTTCGTCTTCTAACTGCTGCTGTAATTGGATGGCTTCGATTTGCTTTTTATATTTTCTTTCGTTGTAGCTGCGAATGATGAACCATAATAAAAGAATGCAGCACAATGCAATCAATATCCTGAACCAGGTAGTTTTCCAGAATGGCGGTGTAATGCTGATACTGATCATTGTTTCCTTACTCCAGTCTTTATTATTCAGCGAAGCGGCAACCTTAAATGTATAGCTGCCCGGCGACAAGTCTGCATAACGCACAACCCGGTTTTTACCGGCATATACCCAATCATTATCTGCCCCTTCCATTTTATACCGGTATTCCAGTTGCTGACTTTGCGATGGAAGGATACCGGAAAAATCAAATGACACCGTGTTATTTGTATGTGATAATTGAAGTCGGTTGATAGTCCATGAAGCTGTATCTGCATTCCAGATTCTATCATTCACTTTTATTGCAGTAATTATTACAGGGATCAGATTATTGCCCGTTACCTTAGCAGTAGCATCAATTTGTGTAATGCCATTAATACCCCCAAAATATAAATTACCGTTTTCACTTTTCCAAAAGGCGCCGCTGTTGAATTCATTGCTTTGCAATCCATCGGCAACAGTATAATTAGTAAAAGTTTTGGTATTGATATCCATTGCACTGATTCCAAAATTAGTGCTGATCCAGAGTTTATCAGTATCAACCAAAGTACCGTAAGTAAAATTATTTGGCAGGCCATTATCAGTTGTAAAATGGTTTACCACCAGCAGTTGAGTATTCAGTTGCCATAATCCATCGGGCGTGCAAATCCAGTAATTGCCAAAATTATCATGATTGATATTTTTAATTAACAGCTTGCCTATTTGTGAAAAGTATATTTTTATGCCATTAGCGGAAAAGTATAAACCAGCTTCTGTACCAATAAAAAAATGATTCTGATCAACTGCATATAAAGCGGAAATATTTTCCTTTACCGTATCCTTTTGTTTTAGTTGTATCCGTTTATCCAAAAAATCAGCTTGCCATACTGTATTAACGGATCCTAATAAAAAACTATTGCTATTTAAAATAGCAGCCTGGTTATAAATATCAGCAAATTGTTTCAGCCCGGTTTGTTTTAAAAACTCATAGAGATAATTATAAGTTTCTCCAGACCTGGTATTGTAAAACCCAATATAATTAGAGCAACGAATAAAAACAGCATCTTTATTTACCGGAAGGATCGTGTTGAAAGCCTGTAACCGCAGGTTTTCATTGTTATGGCCACCTATTTCTTTAAAATTATTAAGGTAATTACCATTTTTATCAAACACCTGCACACCATCGAAGAGAATTCCACTATAAACATTGTCTGCAGCATCTGTAAAAATTCCTTTTACAATTGGTGCAGAGCTGCTGTAATTATTTTTAAAGTGATGGAAAAGTTGCGGAGATAAATTGCAGTAAGTTATGCCATTGGGGTCGCTGCCCAGCCACAGGCAATTATCTTTTACAATGAGGCATTGAAAAACCACATCTTTAATAGAAGATGACAGCACGGTGGAATTGGGATAATTGCTGACCTCATTAAAAGCAGTATCATAAAAAATTAAACCTTTATGAAAATCACTGACGATGATTCTTTGCAGGGAGGGTACATATAAAGTACTTTTAAAGAATGGGTCGCCATACAAGGTCTCAACATTTTTTTTTCTAACGATTTGTTTGGTATCACTATCAAACTCTACAAGCCAGGACTCTTTGTTGATGTATGCCGTAAATATTAAACTATGCATACCAAACTGGTTTACCAGGCTGTTGACATAATCATTTTCAGAAGTAAAAATATCGACCCTTTTTATTGTTTTAGATTTTGAATTCAGAAGATACATCGATGACCTGCCTCTTGAAAACAGCATCAATTCGCCAACTTTACCTGATGGGAGTACAGACATGTTGTAATAAAAACTGGCCAATATGGAAGAAGAGGCGACTGTAATTGGAGTGCCCTGCAACGTGTGTGTATTATATTGCCAGGCACCTTTACCCTGGATAAACAACAACATACTGTGCAGGCTGCTATCGTAATACCACTTAGCGTTTTTAGATGCAGTGGGTAAGTTCATTAGTAAATGAACAGCATTATTCAGGGGATTCAATACTTCAATGCCTTCACTTCCTGCAATCCATATTTTCCCTTCCTCATCACTGGCAATATTAAATACACTGGTATTGTTCAACCGTAAATTTAGTATACCGCTTTTTCTGTACTGTGTAAAGGAATACCCGTCATAACGATTTAAGCCGTCTGCAGTGGCGGCCCATAAAAAGCCGTATTTATCAAACTGCATATCATATACGCTATTTTGAGAAAGCCCATCATTAACCGTAAGCCGTTTAAACTGCAAGGGCTGGCTCCTTACCAATATAATGGAAAAGCAACAGCACAATAACAACGAAACAATAAATTTTAGCAAAGGCTGCAGTTTTATAAAGTGTGAATGTTACAAAAAAGGCGGATGATACAATAAAAATCAATATGCAAGTATACCCACTCCAAGGTATTTAAATTTTAGTGAAGTAGAAAATACTCTTATGGGAGTATTGCTGGCAGCGGTAGTAAACAGGATTTTTGTTGTGTTCAAAACAGTATTAATTTTTTTAAAGGATATACAACGGATTTCGTCCAGAAGTTAAAATATGAAAAAAGCGGTTACATTTTTTACAACTATTATTTTTAGCCAACTACTGTTTGCTCAGGTGCAAAAAATTTCGCCAGAAGCCGAAATAGAAGCAAAGCAACAGATTGAAAAAACACGCCAGGCAATTTTAAAATGTAAGGGGCTAAGCAAAGACAGCATAGAAAGATTAGTACTAAGATGTGCAAAAGAATTAAAGAAAGATCCGGAAAGTAAATCTGTAAGTTTACAGGATTTTATGGTGTCGCTAAATTATTACGGTAATTCCACTGAATATATTGGAGATTTGGAGACATTAATAGCACAACTAAATTCATTAGAAAATACTTTATCTGCAAAAGCAGAAATGGAAGCCGCGGCCATTTCATACAACATGGCAGATTCATTTTATTTTCGTTTTAATAAAAGTGTTGAATTAATCGCCAAGGTGTTAACTAGTAATGACCCTATTGGAGGATATTATTACAATAAAAGCCTGTTTGATTATGCCCGTTGTTCATTCAAACAAAAGCATTACAGAACGGCTTGGGTATATTATAAAGCAGCAGCAGAATATTATTTGCCCGACTCCTCCTACTACCTTTCTGCAAAGGCAATGGCAAAAGACAATGAAAAGGTTGAGTCATGGGCAAAGCCAACATTGGATAAACGAGTAATAGAACAATTCAACAAAGCCATAGAGCTAAACCCTTCCAACAAATTATATATTGGCGACAGGGGGAAATTTTATTTACTAAATCTTAAAGATACTGCTAACGCTTTAGCAGATTTTGCCACTGCTGTACAACTGCATACTACAGATGATGAATTATATTATCGTTTAGCGTTGCTAAATTATTTTAAACAAAAAAATCCGCAAGAGGCTATTAAAAATTTAAGCAGTTGTATAAATCTAAAGCCAGAAAATGCAGATTATTATTATATCAGGGCGGCACTAAATAAGGATTTAAAGAACTATGCAGCAGCTTTACCGGATTTTAAGAATGCCATAATATACGGAAAGGCTAATCCTGATTATTATAATGGCAGTGCATTTTGTAATGCACAATTGGATAATTATATAGCAGCTTATGACGATTATAGTGTGGCGCTGCTCCTAAACCCTAAGGATGACAATGCAAGAAACAATTTAAAAACTTTAGATCCGGTTTTACAAAGTGAATATACTAAGATGGGATTTACACCCCAAAATGCATTTCAGTTTTTTATGAAGATCGGGGATGACTATGTAAAAAATAACGATAAGCTTCATGCAGCATTAAACTTTATTAAATGTACCCAGGTAGATCCTAAAAATCCGCAACCTTATAATAAAGCAGGTAAAATATTCAGTAACTACAAAATGAATACTTATGCCGAACAGTTTTTGCGATATGCTGCTTACGGCGACGGAAAAAACCCGGAATACTTTTTTGATCTGGGAAATTTTTATTTGAGTAACCTGGAAGATTATAAAAAAGCGTCTGGTATTTTGGATACCGCTGCCTTATTGGGTTCAAAAAATCCCGAAGCTTATTTTTTAAATGGATTGTGCAAACAATACGAACTACACAATATTGCAGCCGCCTTAAAAGACTATTCAGCAGCAATAGCCATTAATCCAACTTTTATTGATGCATTAAAAGCACGGGGTAATTTATTTTTTGAAGAACAAAAAAATTACAAAGCCGCTTTAGCAGACTACCAGGCATTGCAAAAGCTTGATCCTCCAAATGATTTGTATAAGGAATTTGTAAAAAAGGCTAATGAGAAACTGAAAGAATGAGTGTAGGTTATTAAAAATGAAATGATAATACGAAGAGAATATGAAAATAGCAATATTGATAATGATGATTTGTACTATACATGTTTTGTTTGCACAAGACACTAGTCGGGTAAGAATTATTTCGGTAGATTCCTTAAAGAAATATCACATCGGTATTGCTAAAGCAGATACTAATACGATACATCTTGCAAAAATTACTGAAAAACCATGGTCACAAATGAACATTGGAGAGAAGGGAGTTTTTCTTGTTAAAGGTGTTTTTAAAAGTAATCCAATAATAGCCTGGAGTGTAACGATACTGCTTGGTTTATGGCTTCTCAGTCAGGCTTATAAATTATTCAACAGGTAAGTGAGCGCAAAAAAAATATTATGAAAAAGAATTATGGTACTAAAAAAAATTGGCATAAAGCCGCAGTTGTATTTGTTTTAGTAAATATGGTGTGCTTTGCATCCTTTGCACAAATGTTTAAAAAAACTGACAAACAACTGGAAGACGACAAGAAATATTTTGTTACCGTAGGGTATAATAAAAACTCTGCTTCTATAGGCATGGATGGTTTTAAAATTAAAGACAATGACATACGAATTGTTGGTTTTTTGCACAGAGGTAACAAAATTGAGTATAAGGAATTATATATTGAAACCACGAAAGATGGAATTGTAGTTGATTCGCAGGTGGTATCCTGCTGTGGTATAAGCGCTAAGTGGCGGGATTTTTATTTGAAACTTTCGGATGTTAAATATAGCGACCACTACAAGGTTGTAGTATATATTAATGCTGACAGAACCGTTTTGGGAAGTAAAGAATTTTATATAAAAAAGGACGATTAGTTAATAAAGCCAGAAACATTTTTTAATAAAACATAAATAATAAGGATGAAAAAATTACTTTTTTTAATTACAGCTCTTTTGTTCGTCAACGCCGGATTTGCACAAAAGGGAAAAGCTGCGTTTTCGTTTTATGGTGGTGTTACATTACCAAAATATTCTTATGCAGATGGAGGCACAGCCACAGATAGAAAAATTTACCAGGGTTACTGCGGAGGTATAAATTTAATGGTATATGAATTGAGCCGTGAAGTGCCGGGTTTTGGGTTTGGTTTAGGAGTAAACTATTTTCAGGCGGGGGCTATAAATAAATCTCCGGCAATTGTGAATGCAGTGGAAGCGAAAAACCGGATCAATTATATACAAGGCGAATTATTGATGGGAATAAAAGTGCAAAATTTTATAGAAATACAGGGTGGCTTATATATTGGTAAGGCTATGAGTGGCCAGTCGAAAGTCAAAAAATCCGATGGTACAGTTACTACTACCGATTTTAAATTTGGAACAGCCACTACTGATGATTTTAATCCTAGTGACCTGGGATTGAGTTTTAATGCCATTTTCAATATATCGAAAGTAAAATTAGGCATATGCCTTCACCAGGGATTAGGTGATATTGCACCGCAAAAGGATATTAAGATCAGGAATGAGATTTATTCGATTACACTTGGGTTTGGCTTTGGGGGTAAAAGTAAAAAATAGCCATTTATAAAAGCGATATGTTTCAGGCATAAAATTATTTAGCCTGATAAATGAAATATATTATAACAATGCTTCCCATAAAATTTCTACCGGGTGTTTGGCTTTGGTGCCGGTACCATCTTTTATCTGGTGGCGGCAACTGGTGCCTGGAGCAGCAATAATAGTTTCGGCAGCGGCATTACGCACCGCAGGAAATAAAACCAGTTCGCCTATCTGCATACTAAGATCATAATGTTCTTTTTCGTAACCAAAACTACCGGCCATACCACAGCAACCGCTGGCTATGGTTTCTACCGAATAATTTTTTGGTATAGATAATATTGATGCAGTGTCAGATAATGCACTCAATGATTTTTGCTGGCAATGCCCATGCAGTTTTATCTTTTTTGTTGCTGATGAGAATAATGCGGTATCAATTTTACCAGCAGCATATTCACGGGCAATAAATTCATCAATGTAAAAAACATTCTTGCTTAAGGCTTTTGCTTTAGCCAAATTTTCATCTGTTGCCAGGTCAATATACTCATCTCTGAAAGTTAATATAGCTGATGGCTCAATACCAATCATTGGCGTTGCTTCGCTAACAACGGTAGAAAGCAAGTCAATATTTTTATTGATGATTGCTTTTGCTTTACGCACCAAACCTTTACTCAACCAGGTCCGGCTGCTTTCTAAATGTTGTGGTATGCTTACTTCGTAACCAAGTTTCTCTAATAGCTTAATTGCTTTTATACCAATTTCTGTATCGTTGTAGTTCGTGAACTCATCACAAAATAAAAATATTTTCTTACCAGATGTAAATGGTTGTTCTTTTTTATGTTTTTTGAACCAACTTTGTAAAGTGGTTTTGTACATCGTTGGCATACTACGTTTGCCTGCAAAGCCGGATAGTTTTTTTATTGCGCCACCAATTACTGAATTACTTACAGCAAAATTATACAAGCTTGGTACTATTGCACCTAATTTAGCGGATGCCGTAAAGTTGGCGATGAGTTTACTTCTGAAAGGCACGCCATTAGCATCGTAATAATGTTGTAAGAATTCTGCTTTTAATTTTGCTACATCCACATTACTGGGGCATTCGCTTTTGCAACCCTTGCAGCTTAAACACAAATCCATTACTTCATAAATTTCTTTATGATCAAAACGGTTCAATTTATCGCTGTTGGTTAAAAACTCACGTAGAATATTAGCCCTCGCCCTTGTAGTATCTTTTTCATTCTTGGTTGCCATAAATGAAGGGCACATAGTGCCGCCACTTAAGGCTGTCTTTCTGCAATCACCACTACCATTACATTGTTCGGCATGCTGCAATACATTTTGATTGTTGAAACGGAAATGTGTTGTAAACTCCGGCGTGTGCTGTCCGGGTATATAGCGCAGCATAGTATTCATGCTGGGCGTATCTACAATTTTATTGGGGTTGAAAATATTGTTTGGATCCCAGGCTTTTTTAATTTCTTTTAAAAGTGCATAGTTTTTTTCACCCACCATTTGTTTAATGAATTCTCCACGCAACCTGCCATCACCATGCTCGCCACTTAAAGAGCCATTATATTTTTTTACCAGTGTGGCAATCTCTTCTGCAATAGTTCTGAATAGCTGGTTACCCTCAACTGTTTTTAAATTGATGATTGGCCGCAGATGAATTTCGCCACTGCCGGCATGTGCATAATGAACAGAATACAAATTGTGTTTCTTCAAAATTTCATTAAAATCACGGATGTAAGCAGGCAGGTCATTTACATCAACAGCAGTGTCTTCAATTACAGGCACTGCTTTTTCATCCCCTGGTAAATTGCTGAGTAAACCTAATCCTGCTTTGCGCAACGTCCATATTTTCTTACTATCGGCACCAAACAGTAAAGGAAAGTGGTATCCTAAATTTGCTGCACGCATATCAGCTTCCACTTGGGTTGCAATGTCGGTAATTTCTTCTCTTGTTTGCCTGCAAAATTCAATTACTAAAATTGCTCCGGGATCTCCCTGTACAAAAAAACGATTCTTGCTTTGTTCAATATTACCTTTTGTACATTCTAAAATATAATGGTCAATTAATTCGCTGGCGCTGGGTTTGTATTTTAATGCAATTAAGTTGGCCCTTAAACTTTCGTCAATAGAATTAAAATGTACACACAGCAAACCTACTTCTTTGGCTGGCAATGGCACCACATTTAATTTTATCTCTGTAATAAAGGCCAGCGTACCTTCACTGCCGGCAATGAGTTTACAAAAATTAAAGTCTTCTCCTCCTGCAGTAAAGGGCGCAGCATCTAATAAAATATCTACGGCATAACCGGTATTCCTTCTCTCCACAGATTTTTTAGGAAACTCTTTTTTTATTTCTACCTGGTTATCGTAATTACTTAATAAACTTCTTACGGTTTTATAAATAGATGCTTCCATGCTATTGCCTTCACATTTGTTATGGAATTCATCCAGGCTTATCGTTTTAAACGCTGCTTCGCTGCCATCACTCAGCAATGCTTTTACTTCAAGCAAATGTTCTCTGGCACTTCTGTACACAACAGAATTTGATCCGCAGGAATTATTACCTACCATACCACCAATCATGGCACGGTTAGCCGTAGAAGTTTCGGGGCCAAAGAATAAGCCATGTGGTTTTAAAAACATATTCAACTCATCTCGTATCACACCCGGCTGTACACGAACCCAATTTTCGTTTGTATTTAGTTCTACTATTGAAGTAAAATATTTTGATACATCCACCACAATGCCATTACCCACCACCTGCCCGGCAAGTGAAGTACCTGCAGTACGTGGAATCAGTGATGTTTTATACTGCAGCGCAAAAGCAATTAATTTTTTAAGGTCGGCTATACTTTTAGGGATGGCAACAGCCAAAGGCATTTCCCTGTAGGCACTGGCATCTGTAGCATATAAAGTACGCATGGTAGTATCAAAAAAAAGATCGCCTTCTAATTGTTTGCCCAGTTGCTGTAGTGCCTCAGTCATGCTTAAAATTTAAGAGTTGCAAAGATAGTTTACAAACCAATAAAATAGCGGACTGTTTCTAAAGTTCAACATAGGAGGATCATCCGACCGCTTGCGGATGATCCTCCTATGTTAAGGAATTTAAAATACATTTGCTATATGAACACTAACTATCAGCAATACTTTGACGCCAATAAAGATGGCTGGAATAAAAGAACAGCAGTTCATAAAGCCTCTGCATTTTATAACCTGGAGGCTTTTAAAAAAGGCAAATCTTCTTTAAATAAAATTGAACTGGATGAAGTGGGTGATGTAAAAGGTAAATCGCTTTTACATTTGCAATGCCATTTTGGAATGGATACGCTAAGCTGGGCAAGAGAAGGTGCTATAGTAACCGGGATTGACCTGAGCGACGAAGCCATTGTATTGGCCCAACAAATTAATGCAGAGCTGCAATTGCATGCGTCTTTCGTTTGCTGTAATGTGTATGATACAGCTGCGTATGTAAAAGAACAATTTGATGTTATTTTTACTTCTTACGGTACCATTGGCTGGCTGCCCGATTTAAAACCCTGGGCAAAAATGATTGCCGCAAAACTAAAGCCCGGCGGTTTTTTTTATATTGCCGATTTTCACCCTACACTATGGATGCTGGATGATGCGATGGAAAAATTACACTATAGTTACTTTAATGATGAAGTAATTATTACCGAACAACAAGGCACTTACACCGACAGAAATGCCGCAATAAAACATACCGAATACGGATGGAACCATCCTTTTTCGGAAATATTGGAAGCATTAATAAGCGAGGGGTTGCAAATTGAATTTTTACACGAGTACTGTTTCTCGCCTTACAACTGCTTTGCCAATACCGAGCAGGGCGAGGATGGTATGTGGCGGTTGAAAGGGATGGGCAATAAATTTCCCATGATGTATTCAATAAAAGCGACGAAAAATATGTAAACACCGTGCACGTAAAAAACAATGATGCTTTAAATCCCATGATCATTAAAAATGGACCTTGGGAGGAGTATCACTTTAAAAAGTATTGAATAATTTGTAAAAAAGCCGCTTGTTACTTACGATGTTATTAAATAAGAATGGTTAAACAGTCATAAAAATATATCTTCGCAAAAATTTTAAGCATGGCTTTAAAGTACAAACGTATTCTGCTAAAACTTTCTGGCGAGGCCTTAATGGGCAAGAGCAATGATGGTTATGAACCATTGGACATTAGTATTATTGCGCAATATGCAAAAGATGTAAAAGAATTGATAGCGGCGGGTGCAGAAGTGGCGATTGTAATTGGCGGCGGCAATATTTACCGTGGTATGAATGAAGCTGAAACAGGCATTGAAAGGGCGCACGGAGATTATATGGGTATGCTGGCAACAGTGATCAACGGTATGGCTTTGCAGGCCGGTTTAGAAAAAGCAGGCGTGTATACCCGTTTGCAAAGTGCCATAAAAATGGAACAGATTGCCGAACCTTATATACGCCGCCGCGCCATACGCCATTTGGAAAAAGGACGTGTGGTGATCTTTGGTGCAGGTACTGGCAACCCTTATTTTACCACAGATACAGCAGGTTCGTTAAGGGCTATTGAAATTAAGGCCGATGTTATTTTAAAAGGTACCAGGGTGGATGGAATTTACACTGCCGATCCTGAAAAAGATCCTACGGCTACCAAATACGAAACCATTTCTTTTGCAGACTGCATACAAAAAAACCTGAAGGTGATGGACATGACTGCCTTTACACTTTGCATGGAAAATAAATTGCCCATCATTGTTTTTGATATGAACAAACAGGGTAATCTTTTAAAAGTAGTGAATGGCGAAAAAGTGGGCACGTTAGTGAGTTAAGATACTAACCAGTTTTATATAAAAAAATGTCCCGGATTTATCCGGGACATTTTTTTTACTGCAGTTTCTATAGAGTTTATAAGGTTGCAAGATATAAGCGTATATCCGCTAAAGATGTTTTAACCGGAGTAAGTGATACCTTCTGCACATTTGCAGTGGTGGTATTTACTCCCGTTGTAATAGTTTCTTTTGCTAAAAAATAATCATTGCCTTGTTTTGAAATAACAACCACTACTGCAACTTTGCCATTGGGTACTTTACCGGTGATAAATCTTCTCTCCGGCACATCGCCATACATGCCCAATACTGAGCGCATATCCCGGAACACTAAAAATGCTGAGGTATTGGCATTGGTATAATTAGACGGAAGCACTGCACTTACTAAAGAACGGGTAATGCCGGTAGTATCAAATAAATAATCACAGTTTAACCAGCGTAAATGACCGGTGGCAATTTCATAAGCCTGCGGGCCAACTGCAACAGTGTCGGTTGAACTGGTGCTGGGTTTCCAATTAAATTGCGTAGGGTTAGATTCGTCACCCAAAAACAATTTCATTTGCTGATTGGTGGGTAAGTCTGAATACCGGAGATAAATTTTTGCATTGGGCGCTAATTGTAATGCCTGGCCATTTTTGCTTACGCTGATAAAAAGTTCGCCGCCACTTACCAATACATTGCCGTTAGAAATGGTTGGTTTATTCAGCATCACCATTTCGCCTTTGGTTTTTATCAGCCTAACTTCCACATATACCCTTCCGGTAACAGGTACACCAGCGCTGGTAACAAAAGCAAGCGGAGGAAAAGTACATTGCACACCGTTAGTAGTGGTAATGATTGCAACATTTGCATTTACTTCAAAACTATCTCTTACAGGTTCTGATAATAAATTGGTTTGTAAGGCAAAAACCGGTGCCGTTGAAGGTACCGTAGCGGTCCATGTGGTATCGGGGCCTGTTTGTCCAGGATCGGGAACAAAAACATCCACATTTTTTTGACAGGCAGTTAAAAATAATGCGCTGCTGATTATTAATATGGTGGCTATTTTTTTGGTCATTGTCTTTTTAATTGTGGTTAGTACTTTATAGATGCTTTAAGTATTTATTGCGCTGCCTGTTAATGCAAATCAATTCTTAAACCAACTCTTAAACCGGCGGTATTATATTTTTGTGTTAATGTTAATTTTTCGTTGCTCATGGGCGAAAGATTATAACGGAAATAAGGTTCTGCAAGCAGGTGTATCTTATCATTGAGCTTATAATAAAACGATGTGCCTACCATAAAGCCGATACCAATATTTGTTTTAAACTGGTAAGGAGAATTTGATTTTCCGGTAGTGATACTAACAGGCTTATATGCTGTATCCAGCACATCCCCTTTTTGCCAGCTGTACACATTTACTATAATCCCTGCATTAATATTGGCATGCAATTTTCCATTTCCCAGTTCATATCCAATAAGTACCGGTACATCAACTGTTCTAAATTTATTAACGGTGGTTTTATATTTTGTACCGGTGGTTATAAAGCTACCGGTGGTATCGCCATTGGCATTGATGATATAAGTTACCTGCACAATACTACCCTGCGAAAAAGTGAACTTTTCATTGATCTGGCTGTAGTTTATTCCCGTACGGATACTCATGCCGTTGTTAAAAACTTTTGTATAGCGTACACCGGTGCTGAATGCCGAAGAAAATTTAGTACTCTCTTTTCTTTTTTGTAGATAGGCAGAGTTACCGGTATCGCTCAGGTTTCGGAAGGCAAAATCGGGGCCGGCATAAAATTCAACATAGGTTTTATTGCCCGCTGCATCTTTTTCAAAAGTGGGGCAGCCAGGTAACATTACGTCGGGTAATGATCGTTTACCTAAGGCTACCATTTTTTTATCAGCAGTAATTTTTTGCAGGTCTGTAAATAATAATTTTCTTAAATAATAATCTTTTATTACTTCGTCTGTAGTTGCACCGGGCATGTCGTTATTTGCAATATCATTACCTGTTGAGGAATTGGTTTTATTTTTTCTGCCTGTGTTAGTTTTGTTATTCTCTTCTTCCGATCCGGCTGCAGTGTGAATTTTTATTGTAGTTGCACCTGCTGTTGAATAAGCATGATAACTTGCTGTAACAGCATTATTGTCACCAGGCGTATTATTGCCAGTAGTAGTTGTTGCAGTTTTGTTTACAATGGCCCCTGGTGTAATGGTGGTCATGGCTGCATCAGCAACTGTTGTTACAACAGGGGTATTCGTTTTTTGGTTAGCATCAGCCGAAGTTGTTTCAGTTGCAGTATTGTTTTTTGAAACCACTGCAGCAACTGTAGCAGGCTCTTTATTATCGTTATTTCTTAATAATAAATAAGCGACACTGCCGGTGGCAAGCAATAAAGCAGTTAGCAATAAAATATTGCGGCCATTAAAAATAGTAAACCAAAAACCAACTGGTTTTCTTTTTTCTCTTTCCTTAACAATATTGTCCCAAATACGTGGGTGCACGTCGGGGCTGTAGTCCTGGAACTGTTCTTTTATATTGTTATCAAATAGTTGGTTATTGTTCATACCGCAACCTTTTGTAATTGTAAAATTTGTTTTTGCAACATCGTTCGGGCTTTTACCAATTGGCTTCTGCTGGTACCCGGCTGTATGTGCAGCATTTCTGCTATTTCCTCGTGCTGAAACCCTTCAATTACATACAGGTTAAATATCAACCTGTAACCATCGGGTAAATTATTGATCAGTTCCAGTATTTCTTTTTGGGTAAGATGTCCATAAGCAGAGGGCTCTGTGCCATCATCTTCATCCCGGTCTTTTATTTCGTACCCTACCACTTCTTTATCATACCTGCGCAACGAATATTTCTTCAGTGCTGTATTAACCATTATCCTTCGTATCCAGCCTTCAAAAGAACCTTCAAATTTAAACTGGTGTATTTTGTCAAAAATCTTAATAAAAGCATCCTGTAAAATATCCTCTGCATCGGCTGCATTACGGGCATAGCGGTTACAAACCCCCAGCATACGGCTGGCGTAACGGTTAAAAACCTCCCGCTGGCAGGCGGCTTCTTCCCTAATACATCCTCGTATGAGTTCCTCTTCCGTCAAAGTGTTATACAGGTTTACACGGGGTATTTGTTATAAGATACCCCGATAGTTGATTACGCTGCCCAAAGGCTTTTATTGTACATAAGGTACAAAAAAAGCCCCTTTTTTTTGTTTTTGGCTGCTAAATCGTATAATTTGAAGCAATTATCAACCTTATACCAAGCACCACTCATGTTATCTGCGGCACAACTACAACAATTAATGGCCGAAAATGAAAGCCTGCAGGTGCAAATACAGGACTTAAATTATATATTGTCAGAGCGGGAACAGGAAATAGCGGAACTGAAAACCAATACTGCCACCGATGCCGAACTGAGGAGCCTGCTGGATATACAGTATGACGAACTGCAGCTGATGCAAAACCGCATTGGCAAACACCAACAAAAGGCTGCAGGGGCAGAAGAAAGGGAATTTGAATTACAACAGGAACTTACACAGGCAGTAAAATTAGAGCAGCAATACCGCGATCTTTTTCAGCAATACACTTATATCAATACACAACTGGAAGATATACAGGCAGAGCTTGCAAAGGTTAAAAAAAAGAATGCCATGCTGCAGCAGATTGTGGTAAGAATTGGTGAGATGGAAAGTACCGTGGAGAATATCACCATGGAAAGAGATGAACTGAAAGCTAAACTTACAGCATTAGAAAAATTGCAAGCCGATTGATGTAAAGTTGCTGATCAGTTGAGGTATAAGCCTATTGTTTAATGACTGTTTAAAAAAAACAGGAGTATAAGTTGCAAACCTGCATTCCTTTTTCTACATTACATACCTAAAACTTAAAACTTATGAACCTCATCGAACGTGTAAAGAACATTTTGATTACCCCTAAAACAGAATGGGATGTGATTAACGGAGAAACTGAAACTCCAGCTTCCTTGTTACCCAAATATGTTATTATTCTGGCCTTAATTCCGGCGGTGGCATCCTTTATAGGCTATGGCCTTATTGGGATTAATATTTTTGGGGTTAAAGTTGCGGGCATTAACTGGGGCCTTTCAATGGCAATACAAATTTTCGTGCAAAGTATCCTTAGTTATTTTATTTGCACCTATGTTATTGATGCACTGGCACCTTCTTTTAAATCCGAAAAAGATCTTGGTAAATCAGCTCAATTGGTTGCTTATTCCACTACGGCCACAGCTGTTGCAGGAATATTTAATATTTTACCGGCACTTGCCATTCTTGGTATTCTGGGTTTGTATGGAATATACCTTTTTTACATAGGGCTTCCAAAGCTTAAAAAAACACCGCAGGATCAGGTAGTCGTTTATATGATAGTGAGCGCTTTAATTATTATTGTGGTTGGGTTTGTATTAGGGTTCATTTTGCAAAGGATTATGTGGGCCATCTTTGGTAATCCATATGCTTTTGGCGGTCTAGACAATTTATTTAAATAAACATCAAATAATTTAAATTAAAAGGCTGTTTTAATAACAGCCTTTTTTATTTGATACAATTAACGGAGTTTTGTAAAAGAAAAATTGTAGTATGAAAAAGATAGCAGATATACGCAAAGATTATCAACTGGAAACACTTAGCGAAGCAGATGTTGCAGCTGACCCCATTTTGCAATTTGGTAAATGGTGGGATGAAGCTGTAAAAAGCAATATTGACGAAGTAAACGCTATGACGCTGGCTACAGTAAATAAAGATGGGATGCCGGCTGCAAGAATTGTTTTGCTGAAAGAATATGATGCAAAAGGCTTTGTGTTTTTTACCAATTACAACAGTCATAAAGGAGAAGAACTTTTACAAAATCCCCACGCTTGTTTGGTATTTTTTTGGAAAGAGCTGGAGCGGCAGGTACGTATAACCGGTACAACAGCAAAGATAAGCCTGGAGGAAAGTATTGCTTATTTTAATAAACGCCCTGATGGCAGTAAGATCGGTGCCTGGGCATCGCCACAAAGCCTTGCCGTAGCGGGCAAAGCATGGCTTAAGGAAACATTTGATTATTACCGGGAGCGGTTTAAACACGGCGAAATTCCTAAACCACCGCATTGGGGTGGGTACCGTGTACAACCTTTTACAATAGAATTTTGGCAGGGACGTCCAAGTCGCATGCACGACCGTATTTTGTATACTTTACAAACAAACGGCAGTTGGAATATTGAACGGTTAGCACCGTAGTAAGTATAAAAGTAAAAAAAAGTAAATAAAGTAAATAAGGTAGCACAGCGCCATTACCATTATTTACTTTATATACCTTAAATACATTTTATTACGCTTTCTTTTTAGGCGCTACATTTTTCTTTGCAGGTTTAGCAGGCCTTGTTTTACCAAAAGAGCCCTTGGTAATTTTTCCTTTTTTGGTTTTTATATCTCCACGTCCCATAATTAATAGATTTTATTTTTTTAAGTAATAAGAAATTCAATTTTATAAACAAAAAGCAAGGAGCAAAGGCGCCTTGCTTTTTTTAACACACCTGCCGACCGGGCAGGCGGGTGTGATACAGCATTACATTTTAGCAGATAATTCTTTACCGGCTTTAAATTTAGCAACCTTCTTGGCTTTAATTTTAATAACAGCACCAGTTTGAGGGTTACGGCCATTACGAGCAGCTCTTTTTGATACAGAGAAAGTACCAAAACCAACCAAAGTAACTTTACCACCTTTTTTTAAGGTAACAGTTACAGCTTCCACAAAAGAGTCTAAAGCAGCATTTGCCTGTGTTTTGGTAACACCTGCATCATCAGCAATTTTTGTAATTAATTCAGCTTTGTTCATGATAATTTTTTTTGAATTTTATTGAGCGACAAATATATAGGGTTTTTGATTGCAACAAAATTTTTTCTTCAAAAAGTTTTGCTGTAAAAATGGCTGTAAACCGCAAGGAATAAGGATTTGGGAGGATTTACGATTTTGGATTTTAGATTTGAGATTGATGAAATACCGCTGAAACCCTTTACTGTAGCGGCTTCTGTAATTACAGGATTGAAATCCTTTGCCAAAGCGGGTTGCAGCGGAATATACAAACCATTTTTATTCAACCAAATTAAATTTATTTTTTTGCACACTTAGTGAATAACCTGCATTAAAGAGCGAAAGGCAATGAACTGGTTGCCCCATTTATCAAATGCTTTTTGCCGCATTATGGCTGCATGTTTTTCCATATAATTATTATACAGCGCTTTACTTTCTGCAAAATACTGCACGGCAAAAGTGGGCCCTTCGCTGTCGTCATTTTCTAATAGTTGTAAAACCGTGGCATGTGTAAAACAACCGGTGCTGATGATATCGGGGATATGTTCTTCTTTTATCCATTGCAGCCATTGCTGCTGTATGCCGGTGGTTACTTTCGTTGTAACGTTATATACTATCATGCTCTTTTCTTTTATTAACTTCTGTTACAATTTTTTTGGTAAACAAAAGTAGAACAAATAATACAGCAATGATGGATGTCCATAATATCCAGTTATTGTTTTTCACGGGGATTAATACCGGAATTTTATTTTCGATTGCAATTATTTGCCCTGTTTTTAAAATTTTACCTGGCATGTTCTTCGCTAGTTGCTTTAAATCATAGTTAGGTGCGGTTGCAGATATATTATCAAGAAATAGCCTGTAATTATCCCCTTGTTCTAGGTAGCAAGTAACGGAGTGATAGCTGTTATTTGTTTTAACTTCAGAAACCTTAAGTGGTAAATTATCCTCATTATTTATCAGTAAATAAAATACCGGGGCATTACTAAGTGGTATTTTAAATTGTAAAGTGCTGTTATTAGAAAGTGTAAATGATTGCAATAACCTTCCCGGATTTGCAAAGGAATGAGTTTTATTATCTGGAATATATAGATCAGCTTTACGGGAAAAGTACATTACGCCACTTAAACTTAAATCTATTTGATCAAAATGATAAGGCTGTGCCTGAGTAATTTTGACATAGGAGATTTTACCGCTGTCTTGCTGCTCAATTTTTGGCAGAGGATTTTGCATGGATCCGAATATTGAATACAATTCGAGAGCGGGAGGCGTTCTGTTTATCACGCTTTTAATATCAAATGGATCTTTATTATTGTTGTAAATTATTAGTTTAAAATATTTATAATTGCTGGACGGAAAATTTATCACAAATGTATTCTCCGTACTATTGTTATCAAAGGATGGATTAATAAGTATACTATCATTTATTACAAACCATTTCTGATTGTCATCGCTGCCGCTTAGTGTGCAATATCTTTCGGCAGTAGTGTTTCTGATTACTAGCCCAATGTTTGAGGTTATGGAATCTCTATTCTCAATCAAGAGTATTGTTTTTAGTTTACTATCCTCTTTTTTAATAAACTTTAAATCCATAAAAACGATATCAAAGGACCGATTACTGTTGTCAGAATATAGCACATGCGGCACCCACTTCCCAGAATCATTTACAATCCTCAAATCACTATAATCAGTTTTTAAATGTGCGGTTATTTCAGGCACCAAGTTAATTGTATAAAACCCCGATGTTTTTACACTATCAAGTGCTGCGTAAAATTTATATCCTTCCGTTTGCGCATTACAAAAAACGGTGATTATACAAAACAATAAAATACTACTCCACTTTTTTCTCATCATCAATAATTATTTTTTTCAAACGTTGGTACATAAATGAAACCACCAGCAGCAATACACCCAAACAAAAGAAAGCCGCAATTTTACCACCTGCCGGTATATTCCTGATATCGAATATAAATAATTTTAACAGGGTAAGTGTAAACAGGCTTAGGGAAATGATACGCAGCGTACGGTACTTATGGTGCATGCCCAGCCACATAAATGCAAATGAACACAGGCCCCACAAAATTGGCAGGCCGGTTTTGATATAGATGCGCCGGATATTTTCCAGCGGGTTATCAGCAGCATAAAAATTTTGGTTGCTGAGTAAAAATATTTCTATGCTTAAATAGGTCACAAAAGCTGCGCATAATATCCATGTAAAAAAGCCAAAACTTTCTTTTAATGATAATTTGTTAATGCGCAAGGTTTGCATCAGCCTGTACAATACCAGTATGGTGAGCAATGCACCGGCCCAATGTGCCATAAAATGGCCGGCATTTTTATGTAACTCCAGTACTTCTTTTTGTATGGTTATAGTTTGAGGAATGCTTAAAAAATAAAATGCCATACTTGCTGCCAGCATTACCGCAATCATTTGCCAATGCAACTGCAGCTGTAATACCTTTTGCGTAACAAAAGTGAGGATGCTGATAAATGCCAGTGTATACAAAAGCAAATAAAGTATATGAAAATTTGCGCCGGGATAATAATAACTAAATTGGTAATTAATCTCTAGTGCTCCGGCTGCAAATAGTAAAACGATGGCAGTAACACGAAAAACATTTTTACCGGGAATGAATTGACTCCAAACAATATTAACGTCTTTGGCTTCTTTATTGCGAAGCACAAATAACAAATACGTTGCAATGGCGGCAAACACTGTTGTAATAAAACCTTTATTGGCAATAATGGTAACTGCTATGGTGTAACTGGTATAAAGATGCAACCAGTCCATCACTAAGCTGATCATCATTAAAGCCCAAACCAGCGTAGCTGCGTACCGGATGATGCTGATGGTTGATTTGGTATACAGCCAGTATAATAGTACCGCCTCGCTGGC